>BNJS01002959.1_pt1 | contig 234672 bp, 285 predicted proteins | sample 8540461 | NCBI WGS metagenome assembly BNJS01 (sample SAMD00202454, study PRJDB9452) | human saliva metagenome | isolation source: human saliva | place: Japan
AGCAGAACCAATTGTAGCTTGCACCATGGGATCAATAGAGCTGGCTGAATAAAAAGCATAGAAAAAGGAATCAGGTTTAGAACCTGGTTCCTTTTAAGTTCTTGATTACATGATACCGAAGAAACGAGCTGCGATACCTACTGCAAAGAGTGCAAGGATGATTGAGATTGGTGATACTTTTTTCTTAAGCAACCACATGCAAAGGAAAGTAAGGAGAAGTCCCATCAATCCTGGAATCAATGAGTTCAACTGACCTTGAAGGGTTTGTGGTTGAATCTTATCTAGGCTCAATCCACCAAGTGCTTGACCAAGGATACCTTTCAATTCAGCACCTGATACAGGACCTTCTGGGAAGTTGATGTAGGCACCTTCAGCCAATTGTTTACCTGGAAGGTTAACAGTGAAGTTGATCGATACCCAACGTTGTACAAGAACGGCAAGAATGAACATACCAAGGATAGAAGCACCTTTAGTGATGTCTTTCAAGATACCACCAGACATGTCTTTAGTGATTTCAGATCCAGCTTTGTAACCAAATTCTTGTGTGTACCATAGGAAGGCCATACGGATCGCATTCCATCCGAAGAAGAAGAGAAGTGGACCAACCAAGTTACCAGATGCAGCAAGTGATGCACCAAGAGCTCCAAGGATAGGACGAACTGTAAACCAGAATACTGGGTCACCGATACCAGCAAGAGGTCCCATCATACCGATTTTAACCCCTTGGATAGCAGCGTCGTCGATTTCAACACCGTTAGCACGTTCTTCTTCAAGTGCAAGAGTAACCCCCATGATTGGAGCAGCTACGTATGGGTGAGTGTTGAAAGAACTCAAGGTGGCGCTCAAGAGCAGCAGCTTGGTCTTCTTTAGTAGTGTACAATTTTTTGATAGCTGGGATCAATGAGTAAGCCCAACCCAAGTTTTGCATACGCTCGTAGTTCCAAGAACCTTGAAGGAATTGTGAACGCCACCAAACTTTTTTACGATCTGATTTTGATAATTGAAGTTTTTCAGTCATGATTGTTCCCCTTTCTAGTAGTCTTCTAGGATATCACCGATTGGGTCGTTAGAAGTTGCAGCTCCGCCGCCACCGTTACCACCTTGTTTTGAAAGGTTAAGGTAGATGAAGGCAAGGGCAACACCGACTACACCAAGGGCAATCAAAGTCAATTGAGAAATGGCAGCAAAAAGCAAAAACCGATTGCGAAGAATGGCCATACTTCACGAGTTGCCATCATGTTGATAACCATAGCGTAACCAACGGCAACGACCATAGCACCACCGACAGCCATACCACCGTTCAACCAGTCTGGCATCAATTTAAGAGCATCTTGAACGGCAGAAGCTGGGATAGCGATAAGGAAGGCTGCAGGGATAGCAATACGAAGACCTTGAAGAAGAAGTGCGATAAAGTGAGCACGCTCAACAGCCGCAATATTTCCTTCTTTAGCAGCAGCATCTGCAGTGTGAACCAAACCAACTGAGATTGTACGAACAATCATTGTTAAGAAAAGTCCAGCTACGGCAAGAGGGATAGCTGTTGCTGTTGCAACGGCGATACCTTCAGTAGTAAAGTTACCACCTTTGATCAAGATGATTGCTGCGGCAACAGATGCAAGAGCAGCGTCAGGAGCTACGGCAGCTCCGATGTTTGCCCAACCAAGGGCGATCATTTGAAGTGATCCACCAAGCATAACACCTGCTTCGAGGTTACCAGTTGCAAGTCCGATAAGGGTACATGCAACGATTGGTTGATGGAATTGGAATTGGTCGAGGATACCTTCAAGACCTGCAAGGAAGGCAACAACTACAACCAAGACAGCAGAAATAATTGAAATATCTGACATGGTTTTATTCCTTTTCTATTTTAATTATAATAAAGTGAAAAATTTTCTTAGAATTCTTCGATAGTTATTGATTTCTATTATTGAACGTTGGCTTTGTTAATCAAGTCAAACAAATCTTTTTTGGTGTCGTTTGGTACTTTACGTACGTCAAATTCAACACCGAGGTCACGCATTTTTTCAAATGTAGCAACGTCTTCTTTGTCCATAGACAAAACGTTGTTGATCATTGTTTTACCAGTTGAGTGAGCCATTGATCCGACGTTAAGAGTCTTGATTGGCACGCCACCTTCGATTGCACGAAGGGCATCTTGAGGTGTTTCAAACAAGATAAGGGCATGTGTTTCTCCAAAACGTGGATCTTTTGAAACCTCAATCAATTTTTGGATTGGTACAACATTGGCTCTTACTCCGTTAGGAGCTGCTTGTTTAATCAATTCTTTACGAAGGTCGTCGTTGGCAACGTTATCTGAAGCAACGATGATACGGTCTGCTTTTGAATCTGGAGTCCAAGCAGTTGCAACCTGACCGTGAAGTAAACGAGTGTCTAGACGGGCAAGATTGATTTTTCAGTTTACCGTCACCGATAACAGTTCCTTCTGGGATAGCAGCTTTGGGCAACTGGAGCAGCTGCGGCGCTTGCCACTTCCTCAACTGGGTTTAGCTCTTCTGGAAGAGCTTTGATGCCATCTTTGGCTTCTTTGATAATATTCGCAGCGACTTTTTCCACACCTGCTGTAGCGTCCATGAGGCGCTCTGTATAGGCTTGGATTAACATCGGTAAGTTAAGTCCTGTGATGATGGCAAACTTACGATCAGGATTTTCTCCCATCACGCGACTAGCTTGGTTGAATGGAGAACCACTCCAAAGGTCAGCCAAAACTAGCACCTCATCTTCTGCGTCAAATGCAGCCACAGCGTTGTTAAATTTAGCATATAGGTCATCTGGACCTTCATTTTGGCATAAAGGTTACAACTTGAACCTTTTCTTGTTCACCAAAAATCATAGATCCTGACTGATGAATACCTGCAGCAAATTCACCGTGGCTCGCAATAATGATTCCGATACTCATTATTGTCATTCCTCCTTATAAAATGTCGTGCCCATTGTTTAAGAAAACTTTAAGACTAGATTAGTATAAACTGTTTTACAAAAAATCAACTATTTGATATAGAATTTTTAAAAATAAAACACAGATATTTCCAAAATGTTGATATAATAATGTTTTTTTGGAAGAGAATAATTTTCGTTTTAAAATTAATATAAAAGGTTGAAGTATTCCAACTTTTTAAAATAGGTTTAACAGTTAGTGGGTGAAGTCGAGTACCATACGTCCTTGGATTTGATCTTTTTCCATTTCGTCGAAAATTGCCACAGCATCTTCTACTGGACGTTTTTGAACAACTGGAACTACCAAACCTTCTGCACCGAATTGGAAGGCTTCTTCCGAGTCTTTACGAGTTCCAACAAGAGAACCGATAACTTGGATTCCATCTAGAACGGTTTTGACGATGCTGAGTTCCATCATTTCAGAAGGAAGACCGACAGCGACTACGCGACCACCAGCACGAACGGAGTCAACAGCCTGATTGAAGGCAACTTTAGATACAGCAGTTACGACAGCTGAGTGAGCACCTCCATTTGTTTTTCCTTGATGAGTCCTGGCACATCTTCGACTTCGAGACCGTTAATAACGATATCAGCTCCCACTTCTTTTGCAAGGGCAAGTTTGTCATTGTTGATATCAACTGCGATGACATGAGGGTTGAAAACTTTTTTAGCATATTGAAAGGAGATTACCGGAGTCCACCAGCACCATAAAAGAACAAACCCATTGACCTGGTTCACCTCGGTTAGTTTTTAATAGCTTTATAGGTTGTTACACCAGCACATGTGATAGAAGAAGTTTGGGCTGGATCAAGTCCGTCAGGAACTTTGATAGCATAGTCTGCAGTTACAATACATTGTTCAGCCATACCACCATCTACTTAGTAGCCAGCATTTTTCACTGCACGGCAAAGGGTTTCACGACCAGTTGTACAGTATTCGCAAGTGCCACATCCTTCAAAGAACCAAGCAACACTAACGCGGTCACCGATTTTAAGGCTTTTTACATCTGGGGCAAGTACTTTCACGATACCAACACCTTCGTGTCCAAGAACACGTCCTGGTACTTGACCAAAGTCCCCATGAGCAACGTGGAGGTCAGTGTGGCAAACACCACAATATTCAATTTCTACAAGTGCTTCCCCAGTTTCAAGTGGACGGAGTACTTTTTCTTCAATAGCAGAATCAGTGCTTTCTGGATTTACAACAACAGCTTTCGTAGCTATCCTCCTTGATATTAACTGAGAGCACAAAGACCAGCTCGCAAGCTGGTCAGTATGGACTATAAGAATAAGTCTTGCAGGGTTTTGGCAACTCCGTCTTGGTCATTGGTCAGGGCAATTTGCTCATCTGCATAGGGGAGTAGCTCTGGGATTGGCATTTTTCATGGCATAGCCCTTCCCAGCAAAAGCGAGCATTTCGGTATCATTGTGTTCATCTCCAAAGGCAATCAAATCTTTTTTGTCACGGTTCATTACCTTGAGCAAGTAGTCCAAAGCAAAGGCCTTGTTGACACCTTTTGGGGTACACTCAAGGATATTGAGCGGCCCTCCCCAGGTATTAATAGACAGTTGATGCTGGTAGAAGGCGTTCATTTCTTTTGCCAAGGCATACTTTGTCACTGGCTCTGGTCTGCAAGAGAATACAGTTAGGGATCCTTGGTTACCAACTCAGGCTGGAATTGATCTTCAGGCTGGAAAGCTTCTACACCAAATAGTTTGGGATTGGCAATTTCTTCATTAGGATTTGTAATGTAGAATTTTTACGATATTCTCCAGCGATAAAATCGGCTTGAATATCTTCTGAACGTTGAACCATATCGAGCAGATATTTTTTGTCTACGGTCAAACACTTTTCAAAGTCCCAAGCTTGGTCTGGTAAATGAGTAAGGGAGCCGTTGAAATTAATCATAGGAGTGTCTAAGCCTAATTCACGGTAGAAATCTTTTGACATGCGGTAAGGGCGACCTGTCGTAATAATAACCTGATGCCCTTTTTCAGTAACTTTTTTTATGGTTTCTTTGGTAAAGTCAGAAATCTGACTGTCTGAGTTGAGCAGGGTTCCATCTAGGTCAACTGCAATAATTTTTTTCGTCATAGGGACCTTTCTAGTGTCTTTTCAGATAAGATGTCTACTATTATAACAGAAAGCAGGCAGAAAAGCAGATTCGAAACCAAAAAAGAAATTTCATCAAATTCTTAAATAAATCAAACAAAGATATTGAAAAAGTGAATGATAAATGATATAATTCTATTATTGTTCGTAAAAATTAAAAGGAGATTAATAATGGACAAATTATTTAAACTAAAAGAGAACGGTACAGACGTTCGTACAGAGGTTCTCGCTGGTTTAACAACTTTCTTTGCAATGAGCTATATTCTCTTTGTAAACCCACAAATTCTTTCGCAAACAGGAATGCCTGCTCAGGGTGTATTCCTCGCAACGATTATCGGTGCAGTTGCTGGTACCCTGATGATGGCCTTCTACGCCAACTTGCCATATGCTCAAGCGCCAGGTATGGGACTCAATGCCTTCTTTACCTTTACAGTTGTATTTGGACTCGGTTATTCTTGGCAAGAAGCCCTAGCTATGGTCTTCATCTGTGGAATTATCTCATTGATTATTACCTTGACAAATGTTCGTAAAATGATCATTGAATCGATTCCAAACGCTCTTCGCTCAGCTATTTCAGCTGGTATCGGTGTCTTCCTTGCCTACGTAGGTATTAAGAATGCTGGGCTTTTGAAATTCTCTATCGATCCAGGAAATTACACGGTTGCAGGAGAAGGGGCTGATAAAGCTCAAGCAGCGATTACAGCAAATGCTTCAGCAGTTCCAGGATTGGTCAGCTTTAATAATCCAGCTGTTTTGGTGGCTCTTGCAGGACTTGCCATTACTATCTTCTTTGTTATTAAAGGGATTAAAGGGGGAATTATCCTTTCTATCTTGACAACAACTATTCTTGCTATTGCAGTTGGTTTGGTAGATTTGTCTAGTATCGATTTTGCTAATAACCATGTTGGTGCAGCTTTTGAAGACTTGAAGACAGTCTTTGGTGCAGCTCTTGGTTCAGAAGGTTTGGGAGCTTTGATTTCAGATACAGCTCGCTTGCCTGAAACTCTGATGGCCATTCTTGCCTTCTCATTGACAGATATTTTTGATACAATTGGTACCTTGATCGGTACAGGTGAAAAAGTTGGTATTGTAGCGACAAATGGTGAAAATCACCAATCAGCTAAGTTGGATAAGGCTCTTTACTCTGACTTGATTGGTACTTCAATTGGTGCCATCGCTGGTACTTCGAACGTAACGACTTATGTTGAGTCTGCTGCTGGTATTGGTGCAGGTGGACGTACTGGTTTGACAGCTTTGGTTGTGGCAATCTGTTTTGCAATCTCAAGCTTCTTTAGCCCACTTCTAGCTATCGTACCAACAGCTGCTACAGCTCCAATCTTGATTATCGTTGGGATTATGATGTTGGCTAGCTTGAAAAATATCCATTGGGATGATATGTCTGAAGCAGTTCCTGCCTTCTTCACATCTATCTTTATGGGATTCAGCTACTCTATCACTCAAGGGATTGCAGTTGGTTTCTTGACTTACACTTTGACTAAGCTTGTCAAAGGTCAAGCTAAAGATGTTCATGTCATGATTTGGATTTTGGATGCCTTGTTTATCCTTAACTACATCAGCATGGCCCTATAATATAATTACCCAAAGGGGATTTCTCCCCTTTTTTTAATACTAAAAAAGTCTAGGAGATGAATGATGGAAGAGAAAAAGTATGTGGAAAAGAATTGTTGAATCGTGCAGGTTGGTTTTTGATCTTTTTGCTAGCGACAATTTTATATCAGATTCCTTTAGGGGTTACTGCTATTTTAACTTTAAATGCAGTACCACTGTTACAGTCAGGGACTGATAGTTGCTGGTATTTCAATTGTGGTTTTGGCGCTATTTATTATTGGAGCTCGTAAAACGCAGTTAGCAAGTTTTAATTTTTCTTTTTTTAGAGCTAAGGATTTGGCACGATTTGGGCTTGAGTTATTTAGTTATTATCGGGTCAAATATACTTGGTTCTATCTTGTTACAACTGTCAAATGAGACGACAACAAGTAACCAGTCTCAGATTAACGATATGGTTCAGAATAGTTCTCTGATTTCCAGTTTCTTCTTATTGGCCTTGCTTGCTCCAATTTGTGAGGAAATCTTGTGTCGTGGGATTGTTCCTAAAAAGATTTTCCGAGGAAAAGAGAACTTGGGATTTGTAGTTGGTACGATTGTGTTTGCTTTATTGCATCAACCAAGTAATTTACCTTCTTTATTGATTTATGGAGGTATGTCGACAGTTCTATCTTGGACGGCTTACAAGACCCAACGTTTGGAAATGTCTATCTTACTTCACATGATTGTTAATGGGAGTTGCTTTTCTGTTTGTTGGCTCTCGTGGTGATTTTGAGTCGGACATTAGGGATTTCTGTTTAAGATTTTTGACAATTGCTTACTTGTTTCTACTGGGAAAAAGATGAATGCAATCGTGTCCATCTTTTTCTTTTTATGGTAAAATAGAGAAATAATATGGTGAAAAGCCTTGAGGGAGTGACCGATATGTCAACTAAAGCAAATCATGTAAAGACAGCTATTTGTGGAATTATCAATGTAACCCCAGACTCCTTTTCGGACGGTGGTCAATTTTTTGCTCTTGAGCAGGCGCTCCAGCAGGCTCGTAAATTGATAGTAGAAGGGGCTAGTATGCTAGATATCGGCGGAGAATCGACTCGGCCGGGAAGTAGCTATGTTGAGATAGAAGAGGAAATCCAGCGTGTTGTTCCAGTGATTAAAGCGATTCGCAAGGAAAGTGATGTCCTCATCTCTATTGATACTTGGAAAAGTCAGGTGGCAGAGGCTGCTTTGGCTGCTGGTGCCAATCTAGTCAATGATATCACTGGTCTTATGGGTGATGAAAAAATGGCCCATGTGGTAGCTAAGGCTGGAGCGAAAGTAGTCATCATGTTTAATCCAGTTATGGCTCGACCTCAGCATCCTAGCTCGCTCATCTTCCCTCACTTTGGATTTAATCAAGCTTTTACAGTGGAAGAGTTAGCTGACTTTGAAACATTGCCAATCGAAGAATTGATGGAGGCTTTCTTTGAACGAGCACTAGCGAGAGCAGAGGAAGCTGGTATTGCACAAGAAAATATCCTGTTGGATCCAGGAATTGGCTTTGGTCTGACCAAGAAAGAAAATCTGCTTCTTTTACGGGATCTGGATAAACTACATCAGAAGGGCTATCCAATCTTTCTTGGAGTGTCGCGCAAGCGGTTTGTCATCAATATTCTTGAAGAAAGTGGTTTTGAAGTCAATCCTGAGACAGAACTTGGTTTCCGCAATCGGGACACGGCTTCGGCTCATGTAACCAGTATCGCTGCGAGACAAGGTGTAGAAGTGGTGCGCGTGCATGACGTAGCTAGTCACAGGATGGCAGTTGAAATTGCCTCCGCCATTCGTCTGGCTGATGAAGCGGAAAATCTAGATTTAAAACAATATAAATAAGATGAAAGAAATCGAAAACAATCAGTGGATTGCTAACTACCGGACGGACCAACCGCATTTTGGTTTGGAACGAATGGTGGAACTGTTAGCTTTGCGTGGCAATCCCCATCTCAAACTCAAGGTCATCCATATCGGAGGGACCAATGGCAAGGGTTCGACCATTGCTTTTTTGAAAAATATGCTAGAAAAGCTAGGGCTGAGAGTTGGCGTGTTTAGCTCGCCCTATCTCATTCATTATACAGACCAGATTAGCATCAATGGGGAATCTATTCCCGAGGCTAGACTTGAAACTCTCATGGCAGACTATCAGTCTTTGCTGGAAGGAGAAGCGGCCGCTAATTTACAGGGCACAACCGAGTTTGAGATTATCACAGCCATAGCCTATGATTACTTTGCCTCAGAGCAAGTAGATGTGGCTATCATGGAAGTGGGCATGGGTGGACTTTTGGATAGTACCAATGTCTGCCAGCCTATTTTGACAGGAATTACAACTATTGGCTTGGATCATGTGGCCCTACTTGGTGACACTTTGGAAGCCATAGCAGAGCAGAAAGCTGGTATTATCAAACAAGGTATTCCCTTGGTGACAGGTCGTATCGCTCCAGAAGCTTTGGCTGTGATTGACCGCATTGCGGAAGGGAAAGATGCGCCGAGATTTGCCTACGGGGCAGATTATCATGTCAGTCACCAAGAGAGTGTGGTAACAGGTGAAGTCTTTGACTATACAAGTGTTGTCAGACAAGGTCGCTTCCAGACTGGCCTGCTTGGTTTGCACCAGATAGAGAATGCTGGGATGGCCATAGCTTTACTTGATACTTTTTGTCAAGAAGATGGTCGAGAACTAGCAAGTAATGACTTGCTTGCTCAAGCCTTGGAAGAAACAAGTTGGCCGGGGCGTTTGGAAGTTGTGTCTAGAGACCCCTTGATGATTTTGGATGGGGCCCACAATCCCCATGCTATCAAGGCTTTAGTAGCAACCTTGCAAGAACGCTTTGCGGATTATCATAAGGAAATCCTCTTTACTTGTATCAAAACCAAGGCCTTGGAGGATATGTTGGACTTGCTGGGGGCCATGCCAGATACCGAGCTTACTCTGACACATTTTGACGATAGTCGGGCGACTGATGAAAGCGTGCTGAAAGAGGCAGCTAAGTCTAGAAATCTCAGCTACCAAGGTTGGCAGGATTTTTCTAGAGCAGAAATTGACAGATAAAAAAGAAGAGAAAAAAACAGTTAGGATTGTCACGGGTTCCTTGTATTTCTTGAGCCAAGTGAGAGCCTATCTGATGGAGAGGAAGAACGAGAATGGATACACAAAAGATTGAAACAGCTGTAAAAATGATTATCGAGGCTGTCGGAGAGGACGTTAATCGCGAGGGCTTGCAGGAAACACCTGCTCGTGTGGCTCGTATGTACCAAGAGATTTTTTCAGGTCTTGGTCAAACAGCGGAGGAACATTTGTCAAAATCCTTTGAGATTATTGATGATAATATGGTGGTAGAAAAGGATATCTTTTTCCATACCATGTGTGAACACCACTTTCTGCCATTTTATGGTAGAGCGCATATTGCCTACATTCCAGATGGCCGTGTGGCAGGTTTGTCTAAGCTAGCCCGTACGGTTGAAGTTTATTCGAAAAAACCACAAATTCAAGAACGTTTGAATATCGAAGTGGCCGATGCCTTGATGGACTATCTAGGTGCTAAAGGAGCCTTTGTTGTCATTGAGGCGGAACATATGTGTATGAGCATGCGTGGTGTCAGAAAACCAGGCACTGCAACCTTGACGACAGTAGCTCGTGGTCTATTTGAAACAGATAAGGACCTCCGAGATCAGGCTTATCGTTTAATGGGACTATAATACTCTTCGAAAATCAAATTCAAACCACGTCAGCTTCCATCTGCAACCTCAAAACAGTGTTTTGAGCAGCCTGCGGCTAGCTTCCTAGTTTGCACTTTGATTTTCATTGAGTATAAAAAGAATCCGCTTGAAGCGGATTTTTCTAGAAAGGAATCATTATGGATCAACTGCAGATTAAGGATTTGGAAATTTTTGCCTATCATGGTCTTTTTCCTAGTGAGAAAGAATTGGGGCAGAAGTTTGTCGTTTCAGCCATCCTATCCTATGATATGACCAAGGCGGCTACAGACTTGGATTTAACAGCCTCTGTCCATTATGGAGAACTGTGTCAGCAGTGGACGACTTGGTTTCAGGAAACCACTGAGGACTTGATTGAAACGGTAGCTTACAAATTGGTAGAACGTACTTTTGAGACCTATCCTCTTGTCCAAGAAATTCAGCTGGAACTGAAAAAACCTTGGGCGCCAGTGCATTTGCCGCTAGATACTTGCTCAGTAACCATCCATCGCCGTAAGCAACGGGCCTTTATCGCCCTAGGAAGCAATATGGGAGATAAACAAGCAAACTTGAAACAAGCCATTGAGAAAATGCGAAATCGAGGTATCCATATTCTCAAAGAGTCCAGTGTCTTGACGACGGAGCCTTGGGGTGGTGTGGAGCAAGATAGCTTTGCTAATCAAGTGGTTGAGGTTGAAACCTGGTTGCCGGCCCCAGTTCTATTAGAGACCTTGTTAGCCATTGAGTCAGAGATGGGACGGGTGAGAGAAGTACATTGGGGGCCTCGTTTGATTGATTTGGACTTGCTCTTTGTAGAGGATCAGATTCTTTATACAGACGACCTCATCTTGCCTCATCCTTACATAGCGGAACGCCTTTTTGTCCTTGAGTCCTTACAGGAAATTGCGCCTCATTTTATCCATCCTACATTAAAAGCAACCTATCCGCAACTTGTATAATGCTTTGAAAAAATAGAAAAAACTCTAGTTTTCAGTCACTTGTAACTGAAGGCTAGAGTTTTTATACTCTTCGAAAATCTCTTCAAACCACATCAGCGTCCATCTGCAACCTCAAAACAGTGTTTTGAGCTGACTTCGTCAGTTCTATCTACAACCTCAAAGCAGTGCTTTGAGCAACCTGCGGCTAGCTTCCTAGTTTGCTCTTTGATTTTCATTGAGTATTAAAATAGGTCATTTTCTTCTGGGAGGAGGATAGTCTCTCTACCATCCATATCTAAAACCAGTACTCTTGGGGGATAAAGAGGGTCGAAAGGATGGTTAAAGTCAAAATCAATAGCTGTAGGGAGGTGTTGACTTGAAAAGTGGAAGGTAATTTTTCCTTGGTTATTGAGCAATTGAAACTCGAGTTCTTCTTCCAATTCAAAGACATTTTTTAAGAAATGGTCAATAATATACCAAAAAGAGTCAATGACATCATCAGGCAAGCTGGTAACAATGCCAAAACTAGCTGACCGCATGTGGGTATTGGTAAAAGCCATATTTCTGCCCCCTTTCTTTTTCCCTTATCATACAGCAAATAGGATTAAAAATCAAGAAAAGGTGATTTTTTCTTCATAAACATAGTTTTCTATGAAATTTTTTTCAAATAATCTTCAAAAAATACTTGAAAGTGTTTACAAATAGTGATAAAATGGAATAAGTAGAATCATGAAAACGAAATTTTCATACCGTCTCTTTTTTGGAGTCTCGTGAGGTATGATATAGAAAGGAAATGGAATGAATACAGACGATACAGTAACGATTTATGATGTCGCCCGTGAAGCAGGAGTTTCAATGGCGACAGTTAGCCGTGTAGTCAATGGCAATAAGAATGTAAAAGAGAATACCCGTAAAAAGTGCTTGAGGTGATTGATCGTTTGGATTACCGTCCAAATGCCGTGGCGCGTGGTCTTGCAAGTAAAAAGACAACCACTGTCGGTGTCGTGATTCCCAAATATTACCAATGGCTATTTTCTCAACGCTTGCTAAAGGGATTGATGATATCGCTGAAATGTACAAGTACAATATCGTCCTTGCCAATAGTGATGAGGATGATGACAAGGAAGTTTCAGTGGTCAATACACTGTTTTCTAAGCAAGTGGATGGTATCATCTTTATGGGGTTACCACTTGACTGAAAAAAATTCGTTCAGAGATTTTCTCGTTCTCGGACACCAGTTGTTCTTGCAGGGACAGTGGATGTAGAACATCAGCTTCCAAGTGTCAATATTGACTACAAACAAGCAACGATTGATGCAGTAACCTACCTTGCTAAAGAAAATGAGCGCATTGCTTTCGTTAGCGGTCCACTAGTGGATGATATCAATGGTAAGGTTCGTTTGGTTGGCTACAAGGAAGCCTTGAAAAAAGCAGGTATTTCTTATAGCGAAGGATTGGTATTTGAATCCAAATACACTTATGAAGACGGTTATGCCTTGGCAGAACGCTTGATTTCATCAAATGCAACTGCAGCAGTTGTAACAGGTGATGAACTGGCAGCAGGTGTCTTGAATGGTCTGGCTGATAAGGGTGTGTCAGTACCAGAAGAGTTTGAAATCATTACTAGTGATGATTCACAAGTGTCTCGCTTTACCCGTCCAAACTTGACAACTATTGCCCAACCTCTTTATGACCTTGGCGCCATTAGTATGCGTATGTTGACTAAGATTATGCACAAGGAAGAGTTGGAAGAACGTGAAGTTCTCTTACCTCATGGTTTGACAGAACGTCGTTCAACACGAAAACGTAAATAGAAAAAATCAGGGAATCGTGAAGATTTCCTGATTTTGCTTTCTGGAGAAGAGACCTACCCTTCCATATAGTCTTTCAAAGCCTGTCCTGTTAGTCCGGCATTGAGGGCAATGAGGAGCTTTAGGCGGGCTTTTTGGGCGTTGAGTTCTTTAACAAAGAAGACACCAGATTTTTGCAACTGCACGCCCCCACCTTGGTAGGCATAAACAGGCTCAGCGATACCGTTAAAGCATCGTGAAACCAGGGCGACTGGGATTCCTTTTTGCAGAAGACTTTCTAATTTTTGAGCCGTTTCTTTGGGAACATTACCAGCCCCGAAGGCTTGGATAATCAAACCGTCCAATTGCTCCAAATCCAGCATATCAATTAGCTCATCTGTCATACCAGCATAAGCCGAGATGATAGGGACCAAGCCTTGTATGTGATCAAGGTCAAAGCGAACACGAGGTTCAGCTGTTTTAAAGTAGAGGATTTCCTGTTTCATAATCAGACCAAGTGGACCGTGTGTTGGAGTCTGGAAGGTGCTGACGTTGGTTGTATGCGTTTTGGTAACATACTTGGCAGCGTGGATTTCATCGTTCATAACGACCAAAACTCCTTTGTCAGCAGCCTTGTCATCGCTAGCTACCCGCAAAGCACTCAGATAATTATAAACACCGTCACTGCCGAGTTCGTTGGAGCTGCGCATGGCTCCTGTTAGAACAATTGGCATGTGGGGAACTTCCATGGTGTCAAGGAAATAGGCTGTTTCCTCTAAAGTATCGGTCCCGTGTGTGATCACTACCCCATCGTAATTATCTGCTTCCTCTTTAATTTTTTGGTAGAGGGCCAGCATATGCTTGGGTTTGATATGGGGGCTTGGCAGGTTAAAAAAGTCTAGGGCGTGGACTTGGATTCCTTCAAGAGGATTGGACACATGGTTCATGGGATTATCTGAACTTGTCACAACAGCGCCAGAAGCATCGGCCTGCATGGAAATAGTCCCACCTGTATGTAAAACAAGGATTTTCTTAGGCATGATTTACTCACTCTTTCTGAAATGTGGTATAATCATTGTATCACAAAAGGGGAGATTGGGATAGGATGGAAGTCAAAGCTGTTTTTTTTGATATCGATGGAACCTTGGTCAACGATCGCAAGAGTGTTTTGAAATCCACTAAGGACGCGATTAAAATTGTCAAAGAACAAGGGGTGCTAGTTGGTGTAGCGACAGGGCGAGGACCTTTTTTCGTTAAGGGATTGATGGACGATTTGGATCTGGACTTTGCGGTAACCTACAATGGCCAGTATATCTTTACTAAAGACAGAGTCTTGTTCACGAGTCCTATTTCCAAGTTACATTTGCGCCAGCTCATTACTTATGCTAAAAAAGAGGGCAAGGAGATTGCCCTAGGGACCAAGGATGCCATGTTGGGTTCCAAAATCATGTCCTTTGGTTTGGGTTCTTTTTCCCAACGAATCAGTCGCTTCGTTCCCTCAGTTTTAACTCGGACAGTGAGTCATTCCTTTAATCGTATGGTCAGCAAGGTTGTTCCCCAAAAGGAAGAAGACCTGCTTCATCTGATGAATCAGCCTATCTACCAAGTCTTGATGCTGATGACGCCAGAAGAATCTGAGAAGGCAGCGGCTGATTTTGAAGACTTGAAATTGACACGTAGTAATCCTTTTGCAGCGGATGTCATCAATCAAGGAAACTCTAAATTGGAAGGTATTCGCCGAGTTGGGAAAGAATATGGCTTTGACCTCAACCAAGTGATGGCCTTTGGTGACTCAGATAACGACCTTGAAATGCTGGCTGGTGTCGGTATGTCGGTCGCTATGGGAAATGGTAGTAGCAGTGTTAAGGAAGTTGCCAAGCATATCACAACCAGCAATCAGCAAGACGGAATCCACAAGGCCTTGGAACATTTTGGTGTTTTGGCTTCAGAAAAAGTCTTTGTCAGCCGTGACTATCATTTCAATAAGGTCAAGACCTTCCACCACATGATGGATGAACGGACTCAAGAAGAACCTCGAGCTTGGGATTTAGAAGGTTCAACCCACAGGGCTGGCTTTAAAATAGAAGAATTGGTGGAATTTGTTCGAGCTGCCAGCCCTTCTGAAGAGGACTTTGGTCAAGCTCTATCGCAACTTCATCAAGCTCTTGATAAGGCAGCAGATAAAGTAGCCAAGAAGACGCCTGCCCAGCAAGATTTGATAGGGCAAGTGGATGCCTTGATTGACACGCTTTACTTTACCTACGGTAGTTTTGTCTTGATGGGGGTGGATCCAGAACGTATTTTTGATATTGTCCATCAGGCCAATATGGGGAAAATTTTTCCAGATGGCAAGGCTCATTTTGATCCAGTGACCCATAAAATCTTAAAACCAGATGATTGGGAAGAAAAATATGCTCCAGAACCCGCGATTAAAAAGGAACTGCAGCGCCAGCTCAAGGCTTATGAACGCCATAAAGAGAGAAATAAACAGTAAACAAAAAGGAGCGTTGAGCTCCTTTTCTTTGTGATTATAAGGTTTTTTCTTGTTCTCTCACAACCAGCAAATCGACCTTAGCATGGCGGAGAATGTATTCAGATGAAGATCCGACCAAGAGGCGTTCAAAGGCGTTGAGACCAGTTGCGCCAACGAGGATGAGGTCCACTTCTTCAGCATCGGGAATAGTACGTGCCAGTAGGGTCTTTGGATTTCCCATTTCAATGACGATATGAACATCTGCCACACCAGCATCTTTAGCACGTTTTTCGTACTCTTTCATCAGACTTTCAGCGTCGACTTGGAGTTCTTCGTAAACTTCAGCATCAAAGGTGGATACGCTTTGGAGTGCGCGTGTGTCAATGACATGTGCGATGGTGAGTTTAGCGTCGTTTCGTAGAGCAGAATGAACTCCCTTGACAAAAGCCAAGTCCGCTTCCTTAGAACCATCGATTGCGACCATAATATTTTGGTAACGTTGTGCCATAATGAAACCTCCTGAAATTTTCTTACTATAATTGTAAACCTTTTCACTATAGAAGTAAAGCAAAAAAAGTATTTTTCAAAAGAATGTTAGCGCTTAAAATCTATATAAATATATGATAAAATAAAAGAAAGGATAGCAGGAAAGAAGTGAAGGGAGGGAGAATGATGAAAAACTCTTTTCAAAAATCAAATTTCCTTTATTATGGAATCATCCTAGTTTCAGTCTTGGTAGAAGTTATCATGATCTGGCAATTAGAGAAGCTAATTCCGCTTCTTTATCCAGAGTTTATCGGTTTTTTAGTCTTTCATGTACTCTACCATCTGTTCTTATTCCTAGTTGCAAAACGAAGTGGGCGCTGGGATTACTTGATGATATGGGGGCTTTTTCCTCATGTTCAATCTTCTCTATGACTCCTTTTTAGGCTTGCTTTTTCTAGGTTTATCTTTTGGTATGTGATGTGTCTTTCGCAAAATACCTGCTATCTCCCCTGTCTTGACCTCGCTTTTAGTGAGGTTTTTCTTCTATCTGAATCTAGTAAACACATTTCAGCAAACTTGTCGCATTTTCTTTCTAGTGGTATAATGTTACTATCCTGATGAATTGAGGAAACAAGATGAAAGAATATAACAAGTCTAGTAAGTTAGAGCATGTTGCTTATGATATCCGTGGTCCTGTTTTGGAAGAAGCCATGCGAATGCGAGCAAATGGAGAAAAGATTTTACGTCTGAATACAGGAAATCCAGCAGAATTTGGCTTTACAGCGCCAGACGAGGTCATTCATGACTTGATTATGAATGCGCGTGATAGTGAAGGTTATTCTGACTCCAAAGGGATTTTCTCAGCCCGTAAAGGCTATCATGCAGTATTGCCAATTGAAGAAATTTCCCAAACGTAGATATTGATGATATCTACCTTGGAAATGGTGTCAGTGAGTTGATTGTCATGTCCATGCAGGGACTTTTGGACAATGGAGATGAGGTCTTAGTGCCAATGCCAGACTATCCTCTCTGGACAGCCGCTGTCAGCCTAGCTGGAGGAAATGCCGTTCACTATATCTGTGATGAAGCTGCAGAATGGTACCCAGATATTGACGATATCAAGTCAAAAATCACTTCCAATACCAAGGCAATCGTCCTTATCAATCCAAACAATCCCAACTGGAGCCCTTTATCCTAAGGAACTCTTGTTGGAGATTATTGAGATTGCCCGTCAAAACGATTTGATTATCTTTGCGGATGAAATTTACGACCGCATGGTCATGGATGGACATGTGCATACGCCTGTGGCGAGCTTGGCACCAGATGTTTTCTGTGTCAGCATGAATGGCCTGTCAAAATCCCACCGTATTGCTGGTTTCCGTGTGGGTTGGATGGTCTTGTCTGGACCTAAGACACACGTTAAAGGCTATATCGAAGGGCTCAATATGCTATCCAATATGCGCCTTTGCTCTAACGTTTTGGCCCAACAAGTCGTACAAACTTCCTTGGGTGGTCACCAATCAGTCGATGAATTGCTCCTTCCTGGTGGACGAATTTATGAGCAAAGAAATTTCATCTACAATGCCATTCAAGATATTCCAGGTTTGTCTGCGGTTAAACCCAAGGCGGGGCTCTATATCTTCCCTAAAATCGACCGCAATATGTACCGTATTGATGATGATGAGCAGTTTGTCCTTAATTTCTTGAAACAGGAAAAGGTTCTCTTGGTTCATGGTCGAGGCTTCAACTGGCAGGAACCAGACCACTTCCGTATCGTTTACCTTCCTCGTGTTGATGAACTAGCCCAAATCCAAGAAAAGATGACTCGTTTCTTGAAACAGTATCGCAGATAGGGCTTACATTCGAAAAAGCTGGAAACATTTGCCTTGAGCTATTGACAAAAGTAAAAGAATCAGATAGAATAGTAAAGTATGTTTAGTAACTGATCACTTTATAGCCGGCTAAACGAATACAAAATCTATGAGGAGGTATTCATCGTGAAACGTACTTATCAACCAAGTAAACTTCGTCGTGCGCGCAAACACGGATTCCGTAACCGTATGTCAACTAAAAACGGTCGTCGCGTATTGGCAGCTCGTCGTCGTAAAGGACGCAAAGTTTTGGCTGCATAATCCAAACGAACCATAACAAAAATCAGTAGGAACTCGAGTCTACTGATTTTTATTTTTGTAAAAAAGTTAAAAAGGCTTTATATTTTTGCTCAAATAGTGTATAATATTTCACATACTGTAAAAAATGGAGAATAATCATGAAGAAATCAAAAGTTATGCTTTTTGGAGCTATGGCTTTGACAGCAGGTCTAGCTCTAGCGGCATGTGGGTCATCCCAATCAAGCAATGCAGACAAGACATACTCTTATATCTTTGTCAGTAACCCTGATACCTTGGATTATATTACCTCTACACGAGACTCTACATCTAGTATCACAACCAACTTGATTGATGGTTTGTTGGAAAATGACCAGTATGGTAATCTTATCCCATCTATGGCTGAGTCATGGACAGTATCAAAAGATGGCTTGACCTACACTTATAAAATCCGTCAGGGGGCTAAATGGTACACTTCTGAAGGAGAAGAGTATGCGGATGTAACAGCTCATGACTTTGTGACTGGTCTCAAGTATGCGGCTGATAAAAAGGCTGAAAACTTGTACTTGGTACAAGACTCTATCAAAGGGTCTAGCAGACTATGTTGAAGGGAAATCATCTGATTTTGGAACTGTTGGTGTTAAGGCGGTGGATGATTACACACTACAATACACTCTCAACCAACCTGAGACTTATTGGAACTCTAAAACAACAGCAAGTATCCTTAATCCTGTAAATGAAGCCTTCTTGAAGTCTAAGGGAGATGACTTTGGAAGTGTAACACCATCAAGTATCTTGTCAAATGGTCCTTACTTGTTTAAATCTTTCTCATCAAAATCTTTGATTGAATTTGACAAAAACCCTAATTACTGGGATAAGGACAATGTTAAAATCGAGAAAGTGAAACTCTCTTTCTTTGACGGTTCTGACCAAGACAGCATTGCTAGAGGTTTCTTGGATGGTAACTATACTGATGGTCGTATCTTCCCAACAAGTTCAGTCTTTGCTGAACTCAAGAAGGGCAATGAGGACAAGATTACCTATACACCGCAAAACTCAGTTACTTTCTATTATCTTTTCAACGTGAATCGTCAAAGCTACAAGCAAACTATGAAACAGTCTGATAAGGAAAAGACAGATTCACGCGCAGCTATGCAAAATAAAGATTTCCGTCAGGCTATCAATTTTGCCTTTGACCGTCATGCCTATGCAGCACAGACAAATGGTGAAGATGGAGCAGACCGTATCTTGCGTAATACGATTACACCAAGTAACTTTGTCCAAGTTGGTGATAAGAACTTCGGTGATATTGTCAATGAGAAAATTGTCAACTACGGTAAAGATTGGGCAAATATCAACCTAAACGATGGTAAGCAAGCCTTCTTGAATCCTGACAAGGCCAAAGAGAAGTTTGCTAAGGCCAAAGAAAGTCTGCAAGCACAGGGAGTAACTTTCCCAATTCATTTGGATATGCCAGTTGACCAGACTGCTAAATTAGATGTGCAACAGGCTGGCTCTTTCAAACAAACAGTGGAAGAAACTCTTGGTAAGGAGAATGTAGTCATCGATGTTATCCAACTTTCTCCAGATGAGAAAAGATCAAGCAACCTACTTTGCAGATACAGCAGAACAAAAAGACTACGATATCGACATCTCAGGATGGGGTGGAGACTACTCAGATCCGAAGACTTACCTAGCGATTCTAGATCCCGAGACAGGTTCTCAGTTGAAAAACATGGGCTTGTCTGAAGGAAAAGACAAGGAAGTCAAGGACAAGATTGGTCTTTCTGACTACAAGAAACTCTTGGATCAGGCTGATGCGGAAATCACAGATACTCAAGCTCGCTATGAAAAATATGCTGAAGCCCAAGCTTGGTTGACAGATAGTGCCCTCTTCCTACCAGTTCAAAGTGGTGGAGCCAACCCAATCTTCCGTAAGACTGTACCGTTTACAGGTCCATTCTCATTCGTTGGTCATAAGGGAAATGCGGACAACTACAAATATGTTGAATTGCAAAAAGAGCCAGTAACTGCTAAACAGTACCAAGAACTCTATGAAAAATGGCTGAAAAGAGAAAAAGCTGAGTCAAATAAAAAAGCTCAGGAAGATTTAGCTAACCACATTCAATGATATTCCTAGTCATGCTTTTCAGTTAATACTCTTCGAAAATCTCTTCAAACCACGTCAGCGTTGCCTTGCCGTAGGTATGTTACTGACTTCGTCAGTTCTATCTGCAACCTCAAAACAGTGTTTTGAGCTGACTTCGTCAGTTTCATCTACAACCTCAAAGCAGTGCTTTGAGCAGCCTGCGGCTAGCTTCCTAGTTTGCTCTTTGATTTTCATTGAGTATAAGCATAGTGACTGGTTTCAGAAAAAGGCCTTACCAGAACTTCTTGGTTCTGGTAAGGCCTTTTCTTTATTCTTTTAAGTGATATGAGTAGCTAGCGACAACGACGTCTTGGTGCCAACGAAGGGCGTATTTGAGTTTGAGACTCATCTGATTGTGTAGCATATTTTGCCAAGGTTTATTAGGGATAAACTGGGGTACCAGAACAGTGACTGTATAGTTCTTTTTCTGGGCATCCTCAGAGATTCGTTTGACATACTTGACAGTAGGGGTGATGATGTCGCGATAGCTGGTCTTGATATTTTTCAGAGTGATGGTTGGGAAGTAATCGGCAAATTCTTGAAGAATCTCTTGGTCTTTTTCTGCTGTTTCTTTGGTAGAAATATGCATGGCTAGGACTTCGTCACCGATACTTTGAGCGTAGTTAATGGCTCCGACGCTGACTCGGGTGACATTTCCTACTAGGACCAGAACCAGATTTCCATCGTAGGTACGTTTTTCGATTCCTTCATAGAGTCGCAGTTGTTGGGCCACTTTTTGGTAATGACTGTGAATTGCCAAGAAGAGTAGGGTGAGTACGAGAATAATAGGGAAGAAAGGCCAGATATCACTGAGACGGAAAAAGAGCAAGATTAGTACAATCGCGTAGCAAATGATAGCTCCAAGGATATTGGCAAGGGCAGGTTTTAAGAAATTTGCCCCTTTTTCTTTTTTCCAATGGCGAATCATCCCAGTCTGAGAAAGGGCAAAGGGCACGAAGACACCGATAGTATAAAGGGGAATCAAGCGTTCAGTATTCCCATTAAAAATGAGAAGAAGAATCATAGCCCCAAAAGCCAGAGTTAAAATACCGTTGGAGTAGCCTAGGCGGTCTCCTTTTTCCATAAAGAGATGGGGCATGTATTTGTTTTTAGCCATATTGTAAGCCAGCATGGGAAAGGCCGAAAAGCCAGTATTTGCAGCTACGGCCAAAATCAAGGCTGTGGAGAATTGGAAGAGATAATACCCAAGGTGGCCTATGAAGGAATTACCAAGGATGCCTTGAGCCATCTGTGAAAGAATAGTTTCTCCGTGTTGAGGCAGAATCCCCATCCAGTAGTTTAGAAAGGTGATACCAGCAAAAAGAAAACCTAAAATCAGTGACATGATGGTCAAGGTTTGAGCGGCATTCTTTTCTTTTGGAGTCTTGAAAAAGGGAACGGCATTTGAAATAGCTTCAACACCTGTCAGAGAGGCAGATCCGCTGGTAAAAGCTCTAAGAATGAGAACGATAGACAGGCTTGGAACAGCATGCCCAATAGGTGAAGTTGCCTGATAGCTGAGAGAACCTGTCATTAGTTGAAAGATTCCATAGAGCAAGAGAAAGACAGTACTGATGATAAAGAGATAGACAGGAATCATCAGTGAACTGGCAGATTCTTTTAAGCCCCGTAAGTTCAAGAGCATGAGCAAGCAAACCAGAAAAATGGAGATGTGGAGGTTGTAAGGGTGAAGAGCAGGGAGAGCCGCTGTGATAGCGTCTGCTCCAGATGAAACAGATACCGCTACGGTCAGCATGTAGTCAACCAGAAGACTACCTCCAGCAATCAAGCCAAGCTTGGGAGATAGATTTTCTCGAGTAACCATATAGGCCCCTCCCCCTTGAGGGTAGGCATGGATGATTTGACGGTAGGAAACGGTCAGGCTAGCTAGGAGCAGGAGGACAAAGAGGCCGATAGGAAGGCTCCACCATATAGCTAGAGGAGAGAGACTAGCCAAGACCAGGACTACTTGCTCAGGTCCATAGGCGATGGAGGACAGAGCGTCGCTTGACAACATGGCCAGTGCCTGCATTTTTCCCAGTAGTCCCCCTTCGCCTTCGGTTAAGGACTTAAGAGGCCGACCGATAAAGGTATGTTTTAATTTTGTAAACATGGTATTTTCCTTTACTGAAAATTTCAATAAGTGCTATTATACTGCTTTGAAAAAATAGCGTCAAGAGACGACAATAGATTTTAGAATATTTTTTGCAGATGAGGAGATAGAGCGGTTTTTTGGTATAATAGTAGATAGAAAACGAGGTTAGAAGAGATGATTTTTGATACACATACACACTTGAATGTAGAAGAATTTGCTGGTCGTGAGGCAGAAGAAATTGCCTTGGCTGCTGAGATGGGTGTGACACAGATGAATATTGTTGGTTTTGATGAACCGACGATTGAGCGTGCTTTGGAGTTGGTGGATGAGTATGACCAACTTTACGCAACTATTGGTTGGCATCCGACAGAAGCTGGGACTTACACAGAGGAGATTGAAGCTTACTTGCTTGACAAGCTCAAACATCCCAAGGTTGTGGCTTTAGGCGAGATTGGCTTAGACTATCATTGGATGACAGCGCCAAAAGAGGTGCAGGAGAAGGTTTTTCGCCGTCAGATTCAGCTATCTAAGGACTTGAATTTGCCTTTTGTTGTCCATACCCGTGATGCGCTGGAAGATACCTATGAGATTATCAAGAGCGAGGGTGTTGGCCCTCGAGGTGGCATTATGCATTCTTTCTCAGGAACTCTTGAATGGGCAGAGAAGTTTGTCGCGCTTGGCATGACCATTTCCTTCTCAGGAGTGGTGACTTTCAAGAAGGCAACTGATATCCAAGAAGCGGCTAAAGAGTTACCTTTGGACAAGATTTTGGTGGAAACAGATGCGCCTTACTTAGCACCTGTACCCAAGCGTGGTCGTGAAAATAAAACAGCCTACACTCGCTATGTAGTGGACTTTATCGCAGACTTGCGTGGTATGACGACAGAAGAGCTAGCGGCAGCAACGACTGCAAATGCAGAGCGAATTTTTGGATTGGACAGCAAGTAATGAAAGAAAAAATTTCCCAAGTTATCGTGGTCGAAGGGCGCGATGATACGGCCAATCTCAAACGCTATTTCGATGTAGAGACCTATGAGACACGAGGTTCTGCCATCAATGAGCAGGATCTAGAGCGGATTCAGCGCTTGCACCAACGTCATGGAGTCATTGTCTTTACAGACCCAGATTTTAATGGGGAGCGGATTCGTCGCATGATTATGACGGCCATTCCAACAGTTCAGCATGCCTTCCTCAAACGAGATGAAGCTGTTCCCAAGTCTAAGACCAAGGGGCGTTCTCTGGGGATTGAGCATGCCAGCTATGAAGACTTGAAAACGGCTCTAGCTCAGGTGACAGAACAATTTGATCATGAGAGTCGGTTTGACATCAGTCGTAGCGACTTAATCCGCCTTGGTTTTCTAGCAGGAGCAGACAGCCGTAAGCGCAGAGAATATCTTGGGGAGGCTCTCCGAATCGGCTATTCTAACGGCAAGCAACTCATCAAGCGCTTAGAGTTGTTTGGGGTTGCATTGGCAGAAGTGGAAGAAGCTATGAAATCTTATGAGAACAGCTAAGCAGACTCCAAATGTAAGGGGAATGTGTTACAATAGAAGTAACAGATAATAGAAAAGAGAATAGATGAGAATTGCAGATTACAGCGTGACCAAGGCAGTGCTGGAGCGTCACGGTTTTACCTTTAAAAAGTCCTTCGGGCAAAATTTCTTGACGGATACCAATATCCTTCAAAAGATTGTGGATACGGCTGAGATTGATGACCAGGTTAATGTCATTGAAATCGGGCCAGGGATTGGTGCCTTGACGGAGTTTTTGGCTGAGCGTGCAGCAGAAGTTATGGCCTTTGAGATCGACCACCGTTTGGTACCGATTTTGGCAGATACCCTACGTGATTTTGACAATGTGACAGTGGTTAACGAGGACATTCTCAAGGTCGATTTGGCGCAACATATCCAGAATTTTAAAAATCCTGACCTGCCAATTAAGGTAGTAGCCAACTTGCCTTACTACATCACGACACCTATTCTCATGCACTTAATCGAGAGTGGGATTCCTTTTAGTGAGTTTGTCGTTATGATGCAGAAAGAAGTGGCGGACCGCATTTCAGCCCAGCCTAACACCAAGGCTTATGGTAGCTTGTCGATTGCGGTTCAGTACTACATGACTGCCAAGGTTGCCTTCATCGTGCCTCGTACGGTCTTTGTGCCAGCGCCAAACGTGGACTCTGCTATTTTGAAAATGGTGCGTCGTCCAGAACCAGCCGTAGCAGTAGAAGATGAGAACTTCTTCTTTAAGATTTCCAAGGCTAGTTTTACCCATCGCCGCAAGACCTTGTGGAATAACTTGACAGGTTACTTTGGCAAGACTGAGGAAGTCAAGGACAAGCTGACCAAGGCCTGGATCAAGCAGGTTTGTCACCAAGTGTACGTGGGGAAGCTCTCAGCTTGGCAGAATTTGCCAGCCTAGCAGATGCACTTAAAGGGCAAGGACTTTAAAATGCAGGGACAAATCATTAAAGCCTTGGCGGGGTTCTACTATGTAGAAAGTGATGGTCAGGTTTATCAAACACGCGCGCGTGGGAATTTTCGTAAAAAAGGCCATACCCCTTACGTTGGGGATTGGGTAGATTTCTCTGCCGAGGAAAATTCAGAGGGCTATATCCTCAAGATTCACGAACGCAAAAATAGCCTAGTCCGTCCGCCTATTGTCAATATTGACCAAGCTGTAGTAATCATGTCCGTCAAGGAACCTGATTTTAACAGCAATTTGCTGGATCGGTTCTTGGTTCTTTTGGAGAACAAGGGCATCCATCCCATCGTCTATATTTCTAAAATGGATTTGTTGGAAGATAGGGGACAACTGGATTTTTATGAACAGACTTATGGTGACATCGGCTATGACTTTGTGACCAGTAAAGAGGAACTCCTGCCCTTGTTAACAGGCAAGGTGACAGTCTTTATGGGGCAGACGGGCGTTGGGAAATCAACTCTTCTCAATAAAATCGCACCAGACCTCAATCTTGAAACAGGAGAAATCTCAGACAGTCTAGGTCGCGGGCGCCATACCACTCGAGCTGTTAGTTTTTACAACCTTAATGGGGGTAAAATCGCAGACACACCGGGCTTTTCATCCTTGGACTATGAAGTATCAACGGCGGAAGACCTCAATCAGACCTTTCCAGAGATTGTTAGTGTTAGCCGAGACTGCAAATTCCGCACTTGTACCCATACCCATGAGCCAGCTTGCGCGGTTAAGCCTGCTGTAGAAGAGGGTGCCATTGCGTCCTTCCGTTTTGACAACTACCTGCAATTCCTCAGTGAGATTGAAAATCGCAGAGAAACTTATAAAAAAGTCAGCAAAAAAATTCCAAAATAAGGAGAAACCTATGTCTCAATACAAGATTGCTCCGTCAATTCTGGCAGCAGATTATGCCAACTTTGAACGTGAAATCAAACGCCTAGAAGCAACTGGGGCAGAATATGCCCATATCGATATCATGGATGGTCATTTTGTACTCAAATCAGTTTTGGTGCGGGTGTGGTCGAATCTCTTCGCCCTCATAGTAAGATGGTTTTCGATTGCCACTTGATGGTGTCAAACCCTGAGCATCATTTAGAAGACTTTGCTCGTGCAGGTGCCGATATCATCAGCATCCATGTGGAAGCAACGCCTCATATTCATGGCGCCCTCCAAAAAATTCGTTCACTCGGTGTCAAACCATCAGTTGTTATCAATCCTGGTACGCCTGTTGAAGCGATTAAGCATGTGCTTCATCTAGTTGACCAAGTTTTGGTCATGACAGTGAACCCTGGCTTCGGTGGTCAAGCATTTCTGCCAGAAACCATGGATAAGGTTCGTGAGTTGGTTGCTCTTCGTCAGGAAAAAGGCTTGAACTTTGAAATCGAAGTGGATGGTGGGATTGATGATAAAACGATTGCTCAAGCCAAAGAAGCTGGTGCGACCGTTTTTGTAGCAGGTTCCTATGTCTTTAAGGGAGATGTCAATGAGCGAGTACAAACTCTCAGAAAACAGTTGGACTAGGGTTGCCGTTTTTGCTGGCGGGGACCGCGGTCATTATCGGACAAATTTTGATTGTTTTGTCGGTGTAGATCGAGGCTCGCTCTGGCTCTTGGAAGAAAACCTTCCTCTTACTCTAGCGGTTGGAGATTTTGATTCTGTGACGGAAGAAGAGCAACAGGTGATTCAAAAACGTGCCCAGCATTTTGTCCAAGCCCGACCAGAAAAAGATGATACAGATTTGGAATTGGCTCTCTTGACCATCTTTGAACAAAATCCTCAGGCTCAGGTCACTATTTTCGGTGCTTTGGGTGGCCGTATTGACCATATGCTGGCCAATGTTTTTCTGCCTAGCAATCCCAAGTTAGCTCCCTATATGCGTCAGATAGCGATTGAGGATGGGCAAAACTTGATTGCCTATTGTCCAGAAGGGATTAGTCAGCTTCAACCCCGCTCAGACTACGACTATCTTGCCTTTATGCCGGTTCGGGATAGCCAGCTGACCATTCTCGGAGCCAAGTATGAGTTGACAGAGGAAAATTTTTTCTTTAAAAAAGTGTACGCTTCTAACGAATATATAGATAGGGAAGTTTCGGTGACTTGCCCAGATGGCTATGTAGTCGTACTGCATAGCAAGGACAGGAGGTAGGATGGAAAGTTTACTTGTTCTATTATTGATTGCCAACCTAGCTGTACTCTTTCTGATTTGGCAAAGGCAGGATAAACAGGAAAAACATCTCAGTAAGAGCTTGGAGGATCAGGCAGATCACTTGTCAGACCAGTTGGATTACCGCTTTGAACAAGCCAGACAAGCCAGCCAGCTAGATCAAAAAGATTTGGAAGTGGCTGTCAGCGACCGTTTGCAAGAAGTGCGAATAGAATTGCACCAAGGTCTGACTCAGATCCGTCAAGAAATGACAGATAATCTCCTCCAAACCAGAGACAAGACCGACCAACGCCTTCAAGCCTTGCAGCAATCCAATGAGCAACGGTTGGAACAAATACGCCAGACGGTCGAGGAAAAGTTAGAAAAGACCTTGCAGACACGCTTGCAGGCTTCCTTTGAGACAGTTTCCAAACAACTGGAGTCTGTCAATCGTGGTCTTGGAGAAATGCAGATAGTTGCCCGTGATGTCGGAGCTCTCAACAAGGTTCTCTCTGGAACCAAAACGCGAGGGATTCTGGGTGAATTGCAACTGGGGCAAATCATCGAAGACATCATGACTCCTGCCCAGTATGAACGAGAATATGCAACGGTTGAAAACTCCAGTGAACGAGTGGAGTATGCCATTAAGTTGCCTGGACAGGGTGACCAGGAATATGTCTACCTACCGATTGACTCTAAGTTTCCACTGGCTGATTATTATCGCCTAGAAGAAGCATATGAAGCAGGGGACAAGGATGAGATTGAACGCTGTCGCAAGTCGCTCCTAGCAAGCGTCAAGCGCTTTGCCAAGGATATCAGGAGCAAGTACATAGCACCGCCTCGGACGACCAATTTTGGAGTTTTGTTTGTTCCGACAGAAGGTCTCTACTCAGAAATCGTCCGCAATCCTGTCTTCTTTGATGATTTGAGACGGGAGGAGCAGATTATTGTCGCAGGTCCAAGTACCCTGTCAGCTCTCCTCAATTCTCTATCAGTTGGTTTCAAAACTCTCAATATCCAAAAGAGTGCTGACCATATTAGCAAAACGCTTGCCAGCGTCAAGACTGAGTTTGGCAAGTTTGGAGGAATTTTGGTTAAGGCACAAAAACATCTCCAACATGCCTCTGGCAATATTGATGAATTATTAAACCGTCGTACCACAGCTATCGAGCGGACGCTCCGTCACATTGAGTTGTCAGAAGGTGAGCCTGCGCTTGATCTACTCCATTTCCAAGAAAATGAGGAAGAATATGAAGATTAGTCACATGAAAAAAGATGAGCTGTTTGAAGGTTTTTACCTAATCAAATCAGCTGACCTGAGGCAAACTCGAGCTGGGAAAAACTACCTAGCCTTTACCTTCCAAGATGATAGTGGCGAGATTGATGGGAAGCTCTGGGATGCCCAACCTCATAACATTGAGGCCTTTACCGCAGGTAAGGTTGTCCACATGAAAGGACGCCGAGAAGTTTATAACAACACCCCTCAAGTCAATCAAATTACTCTTCGCCTGCCTCAACCTGGTGAACCCAATGATCCAGCTGATTTCAAGGTCAAGTCTCCAGTTGATGTCAAGGAAATCCGTGACTACATGTCGCAAATGATTTTCAAGATTGAAAATCCTGTATGGCAACGGATTGTCCGAAAGCTCTACACCAAGTATGATAAGGAATTTTACTCCTATCCAGCAGCCAAGACCAACCACCATGCCTTTGAAACGGGTTTGGCCTATCATACGGCGACCATGGTGCGCTTGGCAGATGCTATTAGCGAAGTTTATCCTCAGCTCAATAAGAGCCTGCTCTATGCGGGGATTATGCTGCATGACTTGGCTAAGGTCATCGAGTTGACGGGACCAGACCAGACCGAGTACACAGTGCGAGGTAATCTCCTTGGGCATATTGCTTTGATTGATAGTGAAATTACCAAGACAGTGATGGAACTCGGCATTGATGATACCAAGGAAGAAGTCGTTTTGCTTCGTCACGTCATCCTCAGTCACCACGGCTTACTTGAGTATGGAAGTCCAGTCCGTCCACGTATCATGGAGGCAGAGATTATTCATATGATTGACAATCTGGATGCTAGCATGATGATGATGTCAACAGCTCTGGCTTTGGTGGATAAGGGAGAGATGACCAATAAAATCTTCGCTATGGACAATCGTTCCTTCTATAAACCAGATTTAGATTAATAATTTAAGAAAAATGAGCATTTTTTAGGATAAGAATGTTCGTTTTTTTATGTGAATATGGTATAATAAGTAAAAGACAAAAATGAATACTCTTCGAAAATCTCTTCAAACTAGGGTAGCATCGCCTTGTCGTATGTATATATGTAGGTATATTACGGACTTTGTCAGTTCTATCGACAATCTCAAAACAGTGTTTTGAATTACCAGCGACCAGCTTTCTAGTTTGCTTTTTGATTTTTTGAATAAAAATGGAATAGGAAATAGAAATGAAATTAAGAAGAAGTGATCGGATGGTTGTCATTTCCAACTATTTGATTAATAATCCTTATAAACTAACTAGTCTCAATACTTTTGCTGAAAAGTATGAATCTGCTAAATCATCTATCTCAGAAGATATCGTGATTATCAAACGAGCCTTTGAGGAAATCGAAATTGGTCACATCCAGACTGTAACTGGGGCTGGCGGAGGTGTTATCTTTACACCGTCTATTTCGAGTCAGGATGCTAAGGAAATGGTTGAAGACTTGCGTGCCAAGTTGTCAGAAAGTGACCGTATCTTGCCAGGTGGTTATATCTACCTGTCTGATTTGCTTAGCACACCAGCTATTTTGAAAAATATTGGTCGCATTATTGCCAAGAGCTTTATGGACCAAAAAATTGATGCGGTTATGACAGTAGCGACTAAGGGTGTTCCACTTGCAAATGCAGTTGCCAATGTCCTCAATGTTCCTTTTGTTATTGTGCGCCGTGACCTGAAAATTACCGAAGGTTCAACTGTTAGCGTCAACTATGTTTCAGGTTCAAGTGGTGACCGTATCGAGAAAATGTTCCTTTCAAAACGTAGCCTCAAGGCAGGAAGCCGTGTCTTGATTGTGGACGACTTCTTGAAAGGTGGCGGAACGGTCAACGGGATGATTAGTCTCTTGCGCGAGTTCGATTCAGAACTGGCAGGTGTAGCCGTCTTTGCGGATAATGCCCAAGAAGAACGTGAAAAGCAGTTTGACTACAAGTCACTCTTGAAGGTAACCAATATTGATGTCAAGAATCAAGCCATCGATGTTGAGGTTGGTAATATCTTTGACGAAGATAAATAAGAGATATAACTAGAGGTTGGAACGATTGTCCCAGCCTTTCTTTGCAAATAGAATAGAAGGAAACTTATGAAAACACCATTTATCAATAAAGAAGACTTAGAAACGATTGTTGCCGAGTTCCCAACTCCCTTTCACTTGTATGATGAGAAGGGAATTCGTGAAAAAGCAAGAGCCGTCAACCAAGCCTTTTCGTGGAACAAGGGCTTTAAGGAATATTTTGCAGTTAAGGCTACTCCAACACCAGCTATTTTGAAAATTCTCCAAGAGGAAGGCTGCGGTGTGGATTGCTCTAGTTATGTAGAACTTTTGATGAGTCATAAACTGAATTTCCCTGGTTCTGAGATTATGTTCTCTTCAAACAACACGCCAGACAAGGAATACGCCTATGCGCGTGAATTGGGTGCGACCATTAACTTGGATGCTTTTGAAGATATTGAACATCTAGAGCGTGCAGCAGGCATTCCAGAAATCATCTCTTGTCGTTATAATCCTGGAGGCGTTTTTGAACTGGGGACAGACATCATGGACAATCCTGGCGAGGCTAAGTTCGGCATGACCAAGGACCAGCTCTTTGAAGCCTTTGCCATCTTGAAGCAAAAAGGAGCTAAGACCTTTGGGATTCACTCCTTCCTAGCATCCAATACCGTCACCCATCTCTATTATCCAGAGTTGGCGCGTCAGCTTTTTGAATTGGCTGTTGAAATCAAGGAAAAGTTGGGCATTTCGCTAGACTTTATCAATCTTTCTGGCGGTATTGGTGTCAACTATCGTCCAGACCAGGAGCCAAATGATATCGCCTTGATTGGTGAGGGAGTTCGTAAGGTGTATGAAGAGGTCCTTACGCCAGCAGGTCTTGGTCAGGTCAAGATTTTCACCGAATTGGGTCGTTTTATGTTGGCACCTCACGGTGCTTTGGTCACAAGAGTCACTCATAAGAAGGAAACCTACCGTACCTATCTAGGCGTGGATGCATCAGCAGTCAACCTCATGCGTCCAGCTATGTACGGAGCTTACCATCATATTACTAACGTGACCCATCCAGATGGACCAGCTGAAGTGGTAGATGTGGTTGGTTCACTCTGTGAAAACAATGATAAATTTGCAGTGAATCGCGAACTGCCTCATACAGAAATCGGTGATTTGCTGATAATTCATGATACAGGTGCCCACGGTTTTTCCATGGGCTACCAGTACAATGCCAAACTTCGTTCTGCGGAAATCCTTTATACCGAAGAAGGTAAAGCCCGTCAAATCCGCCGTGCAGAGCGCCCTGAGGACTACTTTGCAACCTTGTATGGCTTTGATTTTGAAGAATAAAATGATAAGTAATTGAAAATGAAATTGAAAAACAGATTGCTTTCTAAAAAATAGGCAAAAATCTTGTTTTTCCTTCAAGTCGTGATATAATAAAACTATAAAACGTTTTCAAGGAAGGTAACGATATGTCTGAAGAAACAATTGATTATGGACAAGTGACAGGAATGGTGCATTCGACAGAAAGCTTTGGGTCAGTAGATGGGCCTGGTATTCGCTTTATTGTCTTTTTGCAGGGCTGTCACATGCGTTGCCAGTATTGCCACAACCCAGACACTTGGGCTATGGAGTCCAATAAAGTCACGTGAACGGACGGTAGATGATGTCTTGACAGAAGCCTTGCGCTACCGCGGTTTCTGGGGAAATAAGGGTGGGATTACAGTCAGTGGAGGAGAAGCCCTCTTGCAGATTGATTTCTTGATTGCCCTCTTTACCAAGGCCAAAGAACACGGAATCCACTGTACCTTGGATACCTGTGCCCTGCCTTTCCGTAATAAACCACGTTACCTTGAGAAGTTTGACAAACTCATGGCTGTCACTGACTTGGTTCTCTTGGATATCAAGGAAATCAACGAAGAACAGCACAAGATTGTTACTAGCCAAACCAATAAAAATATCTTGGCCTGTGCCCAGTATCTATCAGATATTGGAAAACCTGTCTGGATTCGCCACGTGCTAGTTCCAGGATTGACAGACAGAGATGATGACTTGATTGAACTTGGTAAGTTCGTCAAGACCCTCAAAAATGTTGATAAGTTTGAAATTCTACCTTATCACACCATGGGTGAGTTCAAATGGCGTGAATTGGGAATTCCATATTCCCTCGAAGGAGTCAAACCACCAACAGCAGATCGCGTCAAGAACGCTAAAAAACTCATGGATACCGAAAGTTACCAAGACTATATGAAACGTGTACATGGATAAAAAGAAGCCTGATGGAAACATCGGGCTTTTGATACTCAATGAAAATCAAAGAGCAAACTAGGAAGCTAGCCGCAGGCTGCTCAAAACATTGTTTTGAGGTTGTGGATAGAACTGACGAAGTCAGTAACATATATACGGCAAGGCGAAGCTGACGTGGTTTGAAGAGATTTTCGAAGAGTATGACTTGCAAAAAGACTTAGCAAACCAGCTAAGCCTTTTTCTTCTTATCTCGAACGTTGTTTTCCAGCGTTGCGATTTTTGTGTTTTTTCTTGCTTGTGATAGCAGTTGGTTGTTCAGGGTAACGTCTTTTCGTCCACTTTGGTGTTGAGAAAGCACGTGCTTTTGGTGGGTTCTTGGCTAGTTCTTCACGGACTTTTTTGCGAAGTTTTGGACGAACGATATAGTTGACGATAAACTGTTGGAGAATCATCATGAAACCACCGACAACCCAGTAAAGTGTGACACTAGCTGGTGAGATGAGGGAGAAGCCGGCAATCATGACTGGGCTCACGTAAGCCATTTTCTTGATTTGTTCTCTTTGCGTTTCATCTTCTACTCCGTGAAGTGAAAGGAGTGATTGAAGATAGTAAAGGACACCAGCGCAGGCAGCTAAAATCATACTTGGAGAGCCTAGAGGAATTCCTAGGTAACTTGCTTGAGCAACCCCTTCAGTATGTTGGGCAGCGAAGTAAATTGCAGAGAAGAAAGGCATTTGAAGGAGGATAGGGAAGCATCCTACACCACCAAACATGCTGATGCCGTGTTCTTTTTGAGCGGCAAAGAGAGCTTGTTGGGCTTCGAGTTTTTCTTCTTGAGTAGTCGCTTCCTTGAGACGAGTTTGATGTGGCTCAAGGACGTGTTTGAGGGCGTTCATCTTTTCAGAGTGAAGCGTTGCCTTCCATGATTGGTAGATACCAAGTGGCAAGATAATCAAGCGCACGATAATGGTTACGATGATGATAGCGACACCGAAGCCTAGACCTTTATCAGTAGCGAAGTACTTGATAGCTTCAGCCATAGGCGCTCCGATCGTATTCCAAATAAATCCTATTGGCTTTCCTGTGGCTTTATCGACGCTAACACAGCCGGTCAAAACAAGCAACATAGCCACTCCCATAGCCGAGAGTGCAAAACGTTTAATAGATTTCACTGTTTTTATTCCTTCTTTAAAAATTATACCTTTCTATTCTACTGTTTTTTTACAAAATATACAATAGTTCTAGAGACCTAATTTGCGATTTTAAAGTCAGGGTAGGGAGGAAAGTTGCTCAGTTGGACATCTAAGTAGCTGACTTTTGAAAAAGGTGTGGGTCCTTTTCGTATTTCTTGGATAAATTTTGCCATGATAGCAGATGAGTCTGCTTGGGCTAATATTTCCACTGTGCCATCGTCATTATTCCATACCCGACCTGTGATGCCACCAATTTCAAGTGCCAAGCTGTAAACACCCCAACGAAAGCCGACTCCTTGCACCCTACCTTGGGCAATCATTCTAACCTTTTGCATACCAAACCCCTTTGATTGTGTTATAATATTTCTATGACTATTATAACCTCAAAAGCCAATTCTGTGGTAAAAAATGCCAAGAAATTACACCAAAAAAAATACCGCAAGTCTGCCTATTTGATTGAAGGCTGGCACTTGTTTGAAGAAGCTGTCCAAGCTGGAGTGACGATTGAGAAAATCTTTGCTCTAGAAAGTTACCGAGATCAGTTAGCTACTTTTCCGCAAACTGTCTGGGTTTCAGAGGATATTCTGCTAGATTTGGCAGATTCTCAGACTCCACAGGGAATTGTTGCCGTGGTTCAAAAAGAAGAAGTAGGACAAGCTGACTTTAGTCAGGGCAAGTTCTTATTTTTGGAAGATGTGCAAGATCCTGGTAATGTGGGAACTATCATTCGGACTGCGGATGCAGCAGGTTTTACTGGAGTGATTGTTTCAGATAAATCGGCAGATATCTACAGTCTCAAGACCTTACGTTCCATGCAAGGCAGTCATTTCCATCTGCCCATTTACCGGATGTCTAGTCAAAGGCTTCTCGAGGGAAGCTAAAAAGGCAGCTATCCCAGTGCTAGCAACAACCCTATCTAAAGATTCTGTTGATTACAGAGAACTGCCTCCTATAGAAAATTCTGTACTAGTCATGGGGAATGAGGGTCAAGGAATTAGTCCCCTCATGGCTGAAAGTGCAGATCAATTGGTCCACATTAGTATGAAGGGGCAGGCGGAGAGTTTGAATGTTGCCGTTGCAGCAGGTATTTTAATTTTCCATTTAAGCTAATTTTAACTTTCTTTGTTATAATCAAGGAAAGATGTTCATAGAAAAGGAGAAAAGATGAATCACACTATTATTCACGACCGCGCAGGTCTTAATCAATTTTACGCTAAGGTTTATGCCTTTGTTGGTCTGGGGATCGGACTATCTGCTTTGGTATCAGGCCTTATGTTGACGGTCTTTCAGTCTCAGTTGGTTTACTTTTTGATGCAGGGACGTCTCTGGTTGACCATTGCTACTTTTGCGGAGTTGGCCTTGGTTTTCGTTGCCAGCAGTATGGCTTCAAAGAATAGTCCAGCGGCTCTTCCAGTATTTTTGCTTTACTCTGTTTTAAACGGTTTTACACTCAGTTTTGTGGTAGCCTTCTATACTCCGGGTACAGTTTTATCTGCCTTTGTATCGAGCGCCCTTCTCTTCTTTGTCATGGCGGCAGTTGGCATGTTCACCAAGAAAGATTTGAGTGGCCTTGGTCGGGCTATGATGGCGGCTCTTATCGGTTTGCTGATTGCTATGGTAGTCAATATTTTCTTGGCTAGCGGTTTCTTTGATTATATGATTAGCGTAGCCATGGTTTTGGTTTTCTCAGGGTTGATTGCTTGGGACAACCAAAGGATTCGCCTTGCTTATGAGCAATCACAAGGTCGTGTAGCGACAGGTTGGGTTGTGTCAATGGCTCTCAGTATCTATCTTGATTTTATCAATCTTTTCCTAAGTATTCTACGTATCTTTGGTCGTAATGACTAAAAGGTCCATGAAATCAGTGTTTGAAGGAGCACTGATTTTTTTATATTTGCTCTTTCCTTTTCTTGGAAAATAGGTGTATAATGCTTTTAATTAATTTTTGAGGAGTAGTTTATGAAGAAAAGTTTTATTCATCAACAAGAAGAGATTTCCTTTGTCAAAAACACTTTTACCCAGTATTTGAAAGATAAGTTAGAAGTTGTCGAAGTTCAAGGTCCTATCTTGAGCAGGGTCGGCGACGGGATGCAGGATAACTTTATCAGGTGTGGAGAATGCCGTATCGGTCAAGGTTCTCCAAATCCCTGATGCTACTTATGAAGTTGTGCACTCCCTTGCTAAATGGAAACGCCATACCTTGGCTCGTTTTGGTTTCGGTGAGGGTGAAGGTCTTTTCGTCCACATGAAGGCCCTTCGTCCAGACGAAGATTCTCTGGATGCGACTCACTCTGTTTATGTTGACCAGTGGGATTGGGAAAAAGTCATTCCAAATGGTAAACGTAACATCGCTTACCTAAAAGAAACAGTTGAGAAGATTTATAAGGCTATTCGCCTTACGGAGCTAGCTGTTGAAGCCCGCTATGATATCGAATCCATCTTGCCAAAACAAATCACTTTCATCCATACAGAAGAGTTGGTAGAACGCTACCCAGACTTGACACCGAAAGAACGTGAAAATGCTATCTGTAAAGAATTTGGTGCTGTTTTCTTGATTGGTATCGGTGGTGAATTACCAGACGGTAAACCGCACGATGGACGTGCACCAGACTATGATGACTGGACAAGCGAGTCTGAAAATGGCTACAAGGGTCTAAATGGTGATATTCTTGTCTGGAATGAGTCTTTAGGTGGAGCCTTTGAGCTATCTTCTATGGGAATCCGTGTGGATGAAGAAACTCTTCGCCGTCAGGTAGAAATCACCGGTGATGAGGACCGCTTGGAATTGGAATGGCACAAGGCTTTGTTGAATGGCCTATTCCCATTGACAATCGGTGGAGGAATCGGACAATCTCGGATGGCCATGTTCCTACTTCGCAAGAAACACATCGGAGAAGTGCAAACAAGTGTTTGGCCTCAAGAAGTTCGCGATACTTACGAAAATATTTTGTAGAGAATCGAACCGCAAGGTTCGGTTTTCTTTCTCTTTTCGCCCATAATTTGGTATAATAAACGGTATGAAAATCGTATCAGGAATCTATGGGGGACGTCCCCTCAAGACACTAGAAGGAAAGACGACAAGACCTACTTCGGATAAGGTCAGGGGAGCCATTTTTAACATGATTGGTCCCTACTTTGAAGGGGGACGCGTCTTGGACCTTTATGCAGGTAGTGGTGGTTTATCTATCGAGGCAGTATCGCGTGGTATGTCCAGCGCTGTTTTGGTGGAGAGAGACCGTAAGGCTCAGGCTATCGTGGCCGAAAATATTCAGATGACCAAGGAAGTTGGAAAATTTCAACTCCTCAAGATGGATGCAGAAAGAGCATTAGAACAGGTATCTGGGGAATTCGATCTCATTTTCTTAGACCCTCCTTATGCCAAGGAACAAATCGTAGCAGATATTGAAAAAATGGCTGAGAGAGCACTTTTTTCTGAAGATATTATGGTCGTATGTGAGACGGATAAGGCCGTTGAACTTCCAGAAGAAATTGCCTGCCTGGGCATCTGGAAGGAAAAGATTTATGGAATTAGTAAGGTGACAGTCTATGTCAGATAAGATTGGCTTATTCACAGGCTCATTTGATCCGATGACAAATGGGCATCTGGATATCATTGAGCGAGCTAGCAAACTCTTTGACAAGCTCTATGTCGGTATTTTTTTTAACCCCCACAAACAAGGATTTCTTCCTATCGAAAATCGTAAAAGGGGGCTAGAAAAGGCTTTGAAACATTTGGGAAATGTTGAAGTCGTGTCTTCTCATGATGAATTGGTGGTTGATGTTGCAAAAAGACTGGGGGCTACTTTCCTAGTGCGAGGCTTGAGAAATGCGTCGGATTTGCAATATGAAGCCAGTTTTGATTACTACAACCATCAGCTGTCTCCTGATATAGAGACCATTTATTTACATAGCCGACCTGAACATCTCTATCTCAGTTCATCAGGTGTTAGAGAACTTTTGAAGTTTGGTCAGGATATTACCTGCTATGTTCCTGAGAGTATTTTGGAGGAAATAAAAAATGAAAAAAAAGATTAGATGGCCCTTATATGTCATTGCGGCCTTAATTGTGACTTTCTTGGCATTTGTAGTGCCCTTGCCCTACTATATAGAAGTTCCAGGTGGTTCGGAAGATATTCGCCAAGTCCTTAAAGTCAATGACACAGAAGATAAGGAAGCTGGTGCCTATCAATTCGTTACGGTTGGTGTCCAACATGCCACTTTAGCCCATATGATTTATGCATGGTTGACGCCTTTTACAGATATTCGTAGTGCCCAGGAGACTACAGGTGGTTCTTCCGATGTTGAATTTATGCGGATCAATCAATTCTACATGCAAACATCGCAAAATATGGCCAAATATCAAGGGCTAAAAACAGCTGGTAAAGATATCGAACTAAAATATCTTGGGGTTTATGTTTTGACTGTGACAGATAATTCGACCTTTAAAGGGATTCTCAACATCTCTGATACGGTCACAGCAGTCAATGATCAAACCTTTGACAGTTCCAAAGACTTGATTGATTACGTCAATTCTCAAAAACTAGGGGACTCCGTCAAGGTAACTTATGAAGAGGATGGGCAAACCAAGTCTGCAGAAGGTAAGATTATCACCTTGGAAAATGGCAAAAATGGAATTGGAATCGGCTTGATTGACCGTACAGAAGTAACCAGTGATGTCCCAATTCGCTTTTTCAACAGCTGGTATCGGTGGTCCAAGTGCAGGTCTCATGTTTAGTCTGGCCATCTATACCCAAATAGCTGACCCTGGTCTTAGTAAATGGCCGTATCGTTGCCGGTACAGGAACCATTGACCGAGATGGTAATGTGGGGAGACATTGGAGGTATTGATAAGAAAGTTGTTGCTTCGGCTAGAGAAGGTGCCGCTATTTTTCTTTGCTCCCTGATAACCCTGTTAGCGAAGAAGAAAAGAAAAGCACATCCTGATGCTAAAAAAACAACTACCAAACAGCTCTAGAAGCAGCTAAAACAATCAAGACAGATATGAAAAATCATGCCTGTTAAAAACCCTACAAGATGCAATTGATTACTTGAAAAACAATCCCTAGTTTTTAAGGGAAGTTTCCAAACTAGCGCACAAACAGAGAAGATGGTATAATAGTCAAATGGTTCAATTATTATTCACTCTAAGCAGTCACATGCTCTTTATTTATGTGAGTTTTTTTACCTTTTAAAGAATCTTGTTAGATGGGAAAAAGGTCTTTAAAAAGTAACAGCTGAGAACACAGGAAAAGTTCGTTTATTAGTAGCCTTTTTTTCAGCATTGTAATGGGCTATATCATGAGTTCTTTCTTTATCAGCCTGTATCAGTTGTGGCAAGAAGCGCTTAGAGGATTATTATAAAATCAAATGTAAAGGAAATAAGTATGGAAAAAAATTGTGGTTCAAGGTGGCGATAATCGTCTGGTAGGGAAGTGTTACGATCGAAGGAGCAAAGAATGCAGTCTTGCCCTTGTTGGCAGCGACTATTCTAGCAAGTGAAGGGAAAGACCGTCTTGCAGAATGTTCCTATCTTGTCAGATGTTTTCACTATGAATCAGGTGGTTCACGGTTTAAATGCCAAGGTGGATTTTTGATGAGGAAGCTCATCTTGTCGAGGTGGATGCGACTGGCGATATCACAGAGGAAGCTCCTTACAAGTATGTCAGCAAGATGCGTGCATCTATCGTTGTCTTGGGACCAATTCTTGCCCGTGTAGGTCATGCCAAGGTATCCATGCCAGGTGGTTGTACGATTGGTAGCCGCCCTATTGATCTTCATTTAAAAGGTCTGGAAGCTATGGGGGCTAAGATTAGTCAGACAGCTGGTTACATCGAAGCCAAGGCTGATCGCTTACATGGAGCTCATATCTATATGGATTTCCCAAGTGTTGGTGCTACTCAGAACTTGATGATGGCAGCGACTCTAGCTGATGGGGTCACAGTGATTGAAAATGCTGCGCGTGAGCCTGAGATTGTGGACCTAGCCATTCTCCTCAATGAAATGGGAGCCAAGGTTAAGGGTGCTGGTACAGAGACCATTACCATTACCGGTGTTGAGAAACTTCATGGTACGACTCACAATGTAGTCCAAGACCGTATCGAAGCAGGAACCTTTATGGTAGCTGCTGCCATGACTGGTGGTGATGTCTTGATTCGAGACGCTGTCTGGGAGCACAACCGTCCCTTGATTGCCAAGTTGCTTGAAATGGGAGTGGAGGTGACAGAGGAGACTGAAGGAATTCGAGTTCGCTCTCAACTAGAAAATCTAAAAGCTGTTCATGTGAAAACCTTGCCCCACCCAGGATTTCCAACAGATATGCAGGCTCAATTTACAGCCTTGATGACCGTCGCAAAAGGGGAATCAACTATGGTGGAGACAGTTTTCGAAAATCGTTTCCAACATCTAGAAGAAATGCGTCGCATGGGCTTACACTCTGAGATTATCCGCGATACAGCTCGTATTGTTGGTGGACAGCCTTTGCAGGGAGCAGAAGTTCTTTCTACTGACCTTCGTGCCAGTGCAGCCTTGATTTTGACAGGTTTGGTAGCACAAGGAGAAACTGTAGTTGGTAAATTGGTTCACTTGGATAGAGGTTACTACCGTTTCCATGAGAAGTTGGCGCAGCTAGGTGCTAAGATTCAGCGGATTGAGGCAAGTGATGAAGATGAATAAGAAATCAAGCTACGTAGTCAAGCGTTTACTTTTAGTCATCATAGTACTGATTTTAGGTGTTTTAGCCCTAGGAATCGGTCTAATGGTAGGCTATGGAATCTTGGGCAAGGGTCAAGATCCATGGGCTATCCTGTCTCCAGCAAAATGGCAGGAATTGATTCATAAATTTACAGGAAATTAGGCTGGAAAACCAGCCTTTTTCTAAAGATAAGGAGAAATATGAATAAAAAAACAAGACAGACACTGATCGGACTGCTAGTGTTATTACTCTTATCTGCGGGAAGCTATTACATCAAGCAGATGCAGTCGGCACCTAATAGTCCCAAAACCAAGCTTAGTCAGAAGAACCAAGCTTCTGAAGCTCCTAGTCAAGCATTGGCGGAAAGTGTCTTAACAGATGCAGTCAAAAGCCAAATAAAAGGGAACCTTGAGTGGAATGGATCAGGTGCTTTTATCGTCAATGGTAATAAAACAAACCTAGATGCCAAGGTTTCAAGTAAGCCTTACGCTGATAATAAAACAAAGACAGTGGGCAAGGAAACAGTGCCAACCGTAGCAAATGCCCTCTTGTCTAAGGCTACTCGCCAGTACAAGAATCGTGAAGAAACTGGGAATGGTTCGACTTCTTGGACTCCTCCAGGCTGGCATCAGGTTAAGAATCTAAAGGGGACTTATACTCATGCAGTCGATAGAGGTCACTTGTTAGGCTATGCTTTAATCGGTGGCTTAGATGGTTTTGATGCCTCAACAAGCAATCCTAAAAACATTGCTGTTCAGACAGCCTGGGCAAATCAGGCACAGGCCGAGGATTCGACTGGTCAAAACTACTATGAAAGTATGGTACGTAAAGCCTTGGACCAAAACAAGCGTGTCCGTTACCGTGTAACCCTTTATTACGCTTCAAACGAGGACTTAGTTCCTTCAGCTTCACAGATTGAAGCCAAGTCTTCAGACGGAGAATTGGAATTTAATGTTCTAGTTCCCAATGTTCAAAAGGGACTTCAACTGGATTACCGAACTGGAGAAGTGACTGTTACTCAGTAAAATACAAAATAAACTCCTATGTCACTTGTAGATGTAGGAGTTCTTCTTTTTACTAGTTGCAGCAGGGCTACAATAGACACTGAGAAAAAAATAATATGTAATGGATTAGATTTTGTGATATAATAAAAGATAAGATACTATTTTAGGAGAAGAACTATGGAAGACCCAAGTAGTCAGAATTTGTTGCTACAATTTGTTTTATTGTTTATCTTGACGGTGTTAAATGCCTTTTTCTCAGCCACAGAAATGGCCATGGTGTCACTAAACCGTGCGCGGGTTGAACAAAAGGCAGAAGAAGGAGATAGACGCTATATCCGTCTGTTGAAGGTACTAGAAAATCCTAATCACTTTTTATCAACCATTCAAGTAGGGATTACCCTGATTACGATCTTATCAGGGGCGAGTTTGGCAGACACTCTGGGACGAGAAATTGCATCTTGGCTGGAAATGGTGAAACATCTTATGCCGTTGCAAGTTTTCTATCTTTAGCATTTTTGACTTATATTTCCATCGTTTTTGGGGAATTGTATCCTAAGAGAATCGCTCTTAATCTAAAGGATGCCTTGGCGATTCGTACAGCGCCAGTTATTATTGGGCTGGGAAAACTAGTTAGTCCCTTTGTTTGGCTCTTGTCTGCGTCTACTAATCTTTTGAGTCGCTTGACTCCTGTGGCCTTTGACGATGCTGATGAAAAAATGACCCGTGATGAAATTGCCTACATGCTGACAAATAGTGAAGAAACACTAGATGCTGACGAAATTGAGATGTTACAGGGAATTTTTTCACTGGACGAATTAATGGCCAGAGAGGTCATGGTTCCTCGAACAGATGCCTTTATGGTGGATATTCAGGATGATAGTCAAACCATTATCCAAAATATTTTGAAACAGAATTATTCTCGTATCCCTGTCTATGATGGAGACAAGGATAACGTGATTGGGATTATTCATACCAAGAGTCTTCTTAAGGCAGGCTTTGTAGACGGTTTTGACAATATTGTTTGGAAGAGAATTTTACAAGATCCACTCTTTGTTCCTGAAACCATTTTTGTGGATGACTTGCTAAAAGAATTTCGCAATACCCAAAGACAAATGGCAATCTTGCTAGATGAATACGGTGGGATGGCTGGTTTGGTGACCCTGGAAGACCTCTTAGAGGAAATCGTTGGGGAAATCGATGATGAAACGGACAAAGCAGCAATAGATGTTCATCAGATTGGCGATGATACTTACATTGTTCAAGGTACCATGAATCTCAATGATTTTAATAGCTACTTTGATGTTGAGCTGGAAAGTGATGACGTTGATACCATCGCTGGTTATTATTTAACAGGAATTGGGAGTATTCCAACGACTGAGAAACTCAGCTATGAATTAGTCAGCCAAAACAAACAGCTTATTCTAACCAATGATAAGGTGAAAAATGGACGTGTTACCAAGGTAAAAGTCCAGATCACAGAACTTGAAATAGAAGAAGAAACAGAGTAAACTAGAGGCTTTTGTCACCATGCGTGACGAAGCTTTTTTCAGTTGATTTCAAACGAGAATTGTGCCCTAGAAAAGCTCAGCTCTAGACTTGCTCCAAAAAGTGTCTTTGTAAATCTATCCCATGTAATTTATCGAAGAAAAGAAAAAAGCCCTTCAAACGAGGCTTTCTGTTCATTTGCAACCTGATAAATCAAGTTATAGAAGGCGGTAGACGGATTTGAACCGACGATCAAGCTTTTGCAGAGCCGTGCCTTACCACTTGGCTATACCGCCTTAACGTTTATTATTATACCTTGAAAATGATTTTCAGTCAATAGCTTTTTTAGATTTTTTGTGTTAATAAGCCTAAATATTCTGAAAATTCGTTTACTTTTCTTGAAATATCTTAAAATATATGGTATAATCAATAATAACCTATACTTTATAAGAGGAGTAAATAAATGAAAAAAAGTCAAGTGCTTGCTGTAGCGGGAGCTACCTTATTAGCGTCAGGAGTTCTAGCTGCGTGTTCAAACACTAGTTCAAATAATGCTAAACTAGCAAAAGATTACCAATATGTTTATCAAACAGATCCAGAAACCTTGGATTATATCGTTAGCAATATCGATTCAACATCATTCATCACAACAAATGCCGTAGATGGTTTGTTGGCTAACGATAAATATGGTAATCTAGTTCCTTCTATCGCTGAATCATGGACAGCTTCAAAAGATGGTTTGACTTATACCTATAAAATCCGTAAGGATGCTAAATGGGTAACTGCAGAGGGAGAAGAATACGCTCCTGTAACTGCTAAAGACTTCGTTACTGGTTTGAAACATGCGGTAGATGGGAAATCAAAAGGACTTTCAATCGTTAGCTCTTCTATTAAGGGCTTAGAAGCCTATATCAAGGGTGAAACAAGTGATTTTTCAACCGTTGGAGTAAGGGCACTTGATGACCAAACGCTAGAATATACCTTGAACCAGCCAGAAACTTTCTGGAATGACAAGACAACTAGTGGTGTTTTGATGCCAGTTAATGAAGAATTCTTAACTTCAAAAGGGGAAGGTTTTGGTGCTCCAACAGATGCTAACTCTATCCTTTATAATGGTCCATTTGTCTTGAAGGCTGTAACTCCTAAATCATCTATCGAGATGGCTAAAAATGACGCTTACTGGGACAAAGAAAATGTAAAAATTGAGAACGTTAAGTTCACTTTCTGGGATGGTAAGGACCAAGATGTGATTGCTAAAGGTTTTGCCGATGGTCAATATAGCAAGGCGCGTATCTTCCCTACAAGTTCTACATATGAAAAATATGCAGCTGACTTCAAAGATAACATTTACTTTAATGAACCAGGTGCAGGTGTTGCAACTGTCAGCTTGAACTATGGTCGTACAACGTATAACCACACAGCCAAAACAAGTGATGCCCAAAAGACATCTACTCAGAAAGCATTGCTAAACAAGGAATTCCGTCAAGCCTTGAACTTTGCAGTGGATCGTGCTTCTTATTCAGCTCAAACAAATGGTACTGATGGTGCTGAAGTAGCAATTCGTAATACATTTGCTCCATATGCTCTTCCGGTTGGTAAGAAAGCTTTTGGTGAATTGGTTCAAGAAAGTTTGGTCAAGGCAAATGCTTCTACTTGGTCTAATGTTTCTTTAGCAGACTCTAAAAATGGACTTTACAATGAAGAAAAAGCTAAAGAAGTCTTTGCTAAAGCTAAATCAAGCTTGCAAGCTGAAGGTGTTGAATTCCCAATCCACTTGGATGCCTTGGTCATTCAAGAATCAACAGCGGTTGTAAACCGTGTTCAATCATTGAAACAATCAATTGAAAAAGTATTGGGTTCAGATAATGTTGTTGTAGACTTGCAACAAATGACTCAAGCAGAAGCTTTACCAATTTCATTTAGTGCTCCGACAGCTAAAGAGCAAGACTGGGATATCCATACCTTGTCAGGATGGAACCCTGATTATCAAGATCCGTCTACTTTCTTGGATCAGTTCGTCATTAAGGGAGGAAACACTCGTCTTTACCTTGGTATCGACCAAAACACTGATGCATCAGTAGTGAGCAAACTTGGTTTAGCTGACTATGGCAAATTACTTGATGACGCAAACAGCGAAAACCAAGATGTTCAAAAACGTTATGAAAAATACGCAGTAGCACAAGCTTGGTTGACTGACAATGCTTTGACAATTCCAGTAATGGCTTCTCCTAAAGAAACAGCCGTTTCATATATTTCAAAAGTCCTACCATTTAGCTCTTCATATTCAGTAGCCGGCCTTAAAGGTGAAAATTCAGGATACTTGAAGTACACTGAAGTTGGTGAAAAAGCAATCACCAAAGAAGAGTATGAAAAAGCTCGTGAAAAATGGTTGAAAGAAAAGACTGAATCAAACGAGAAAGCTCAAAAAGAATTGGCAAGCCATGTGAAGTAAATAATTTTCAATAGAACTTTCTCTCCATGAGGAGAAGGTTCTTTTGGGATTTTTAAAGGAAATGATATGAAAAAATATATTTTTATGCGTGTTTTGCGGTCATTGGTTTCTATTTTCTTAGTAACAACCTTGACTTACACGATTATCTATACAATGGTTCCTCGAAATTGATTTTCAAACAGGATACCAACTATAACAAGATTGCGACAACGGCTGATAAACGTGATAACTATGAGAATACCGTTTATGAGCGTATGGGCTATATCGAGTACTACGATACTAAAGAGTTGCAAGAAAAAGCTAGCCAGATGGATGCTTCTGTAACAGTTGAAGCCAATGATACCAACAAGGCTATCTATGAAAAATACATCAAACAAATCGGTCATGGTTGGACCTTGGGAGAATTTACTGAAAGTGGCCAATTCTACGCTACGCGTGAAATCCCAATTTTTGAACGTGTTTTCAAATTCTATGCTAACTTGATTGACATTGACCATACAAATAAAATCCAAGACCCTGAAAACCCAGACTTGAAACGTTACCTTCGTTTCGAAAATGATCCAGCTATCGGATGGTCATTGGTTGGTTCAGGAACTAAACACAAATATCTCTTGTACTTTAACAGTCAGTTCCCGTTTGTGCATCAAAACTTTGTGAACATTAATTTAGGTGACTCTTATCCAACCTATGCTAATAGCCCTGTTTTACAGGTTATTACTCAAGGACAAGGGCAAACAAAAACATCTCAAGTTCAATTCCCAACAGGTAAGAAAACTTCTTCTGTAAATATTTACTCAAGAACCTATAAATCACCTAGTCAGGCTGACTCTCGTGAAGTAGCTAACTATGGGAAAGATGATCCGTATACGGCTACTGAAAGTAACTACCAATATCCTTCAATGATTGCCAGCTCTGCTGTTGTTGGATTGATCGGTTTGGTGATTTCTTATGCGATTGCCGTGCCACTTGGTTCAGCTATGGCTCGCTTCAAGAATACTTGGATTGATAGCTTCTCAACAGGGGCTTTGACCTTCTTGATGGCTCTTCCAACAATTGCCTTGGTTTATATCGTTCGTTTGGCTGGTTCTTCAATCGGCTTGCCAGATTCATTCCCTATCTTGGGTGCTGGAGATTGGCGTTCGTATGTTTTACCAGCAGTTATCCTTGGTTTGTTGGGTGCTCCTGGTACAGCTATTTGGATTCGTCGTTACATGATTGACTTGCAATCACAGGACTTTGTTCGTTTTTGTTTCAGTGCAAAAGGTTTGTCTGAAAAAAAGAAATTTCAAACAAACACATCTTTAAAAATGCCATGGTTCCGCTGGTTTCAGGAATTCCTGGTGCCGTTATCGGGGTTATCGGTGGTGCAACCCTTACTGAAACAGTCTTCGCCTTCCCAGGTATGGGTAAAATGTTGATTGACTCTGTAAAAGCATCTAATAACTCTATGGTCGTTGGTCTTGTCTTCATCTTTACATGTATTTCTATCTTCTCACTTCTTTTAGGGAGATATTTGGATGACGATTATTGACCCACGTATTAAATTGACTGAGAAAGGAGGCAAATAATGTCTACAATCGATAAAGAAAAAAATTTCAGTTTGTAAAACGTGACGATTTTTGCCTCTGAAACTATTGATGCGCCAGCTTATTCATACTGGGGTTCAGTGTTTAGACAATTTATGAAGAAAAAATCAACTGTAGTCATGTTGGGAATCTTGGTAGCTATCATTTTGATGAGTTTCATCTACCCAATGTTTTCTAAGTTTGATTTCAATGATGTCAGCAAGGTAAACGACTTTAGTGCTCGTTATATCAAGCCAAATGCTGAGCATTGGTTCGGTACTGACAGTAACGGTAAATCGCTCTTTGACGGTGTTTGGTTCGGAGCTCGTAACTCTATCCTCATTTCTGTGATTGCGACAGTGATTAACTTGGTTATCGGTGTATTTGTCGGTGGTATTTGGGGTATTTCAAAATCAGTTGACCGTGTGATGATGGAAGTTTATAACGTCATCTCAAACATCCCATCTCTTTTGATTGTCATTGTCTTGACTTACTCAATCGGAGCTGGATTCTGGAATCTGATTTTCGCCATGAGTGTAACAACATGGATCGGGATTGCCTTCATGATCCGTGTGCAAATCTTGCGTTATCGTGACTTGGAATACAACTTGGCGTCACGTACTTTGGGAACACCAACCTTGAAGATTGTTGCCAAAAACATCATGCCTCAATTGGTATCTGTTATTGTGACAACGATGACACAAATGCTTCCAAGCTTTATCTCATACGAAGCCTTCTTGTCTTTCTTCGGTCTTGGATTACCGATTACAGTGCCAAGTTTGGGTCGTTTGATTTCGGATTATTCACAAAACGTAACAACTAATGCTTACTTGTTCTGGATTCCATTGACAACTCTTGTTTTGGTATCCTTGTCCCTTTTCGTAGTTGGTCAAAACCTAGCGGATGCTAGTGATCCACGTACACATAGATAGGAGTAGAAATGACAAAAGAAAAAAATGTAATTTTGACTGCTCGCGATATTGTCGTGGAATTTGACGTTCGTGACAAAGTATTGACAGCTATTCGCGGCGTTTCCCTTGAACTAGTTGAAGGAGAAGTATTAGCCTTGGTAGGCGAGTCAGGATCAGGGAAATCTGTTTTGACAAAGACCTTCACAGGTATGCTTGAAGAAAATGGTCGCATTGCCCAAGGAAGTATTGACTACCGTGGTCAGGATTTGACATCTCTATCTTCTCACAAGGATTGGGAACAAATTCGTGGTGCTAAGATTGCGACTATCTTCCAAGATCCAATGACTAGTTTGGACCCAATTAAAACAATTGGTAGTCAGATTACAGAAGTTATTGTAAAACACCAAGGAAAAACAGCTAAAGGAAGCGAAAGAATTGGCCATTGACTATATGAATAAGGTTGGGATTCCAGACGCAGATAGACGTTTTGATGAATACCCATTCCAATATTCTGGAGGAATGCGTCAACGTATCGTTATTGCTATTGCCCTTGCTTGCCGACCTGATGTCTTGATCTGTGATGAACCAACGACTGCCTTGGATGTAACTATCCAAGCACAGATTATTGATTTGCTCAAATCTTTACAAAACGAGTACCATTTCACAACAATCTTTATCACTCACGACCTTGGTGTGGTGGCAAGTATTGCGGATAAGGTAGCGGTGATGTATGCAGGAGAAATCGTTGAGTATGGAACTGTTGAGGAAGTCTTCTATGACCCTCGCCATCCATATACATGGAGTCTCTTGTCTAGCTTGCCTCAGCTTGCTGATGATAAAGGGGGATCTTTACTCAATCCCAGGAACACCTCCGTCACTTTATACTGACCTGAAAGGGGATGCCTTTGCCTTGCGTTCTGACTATGCAATGCAGATTGACTTCGAACAAAAAGCCCCTCAATTCTCAGTATCAGAGACACATTGGGCTAAAACTTGGCTACTTCATGAGGATGCTCCAAAAGTAGAAAAACCAGCTGTGATTGCAAATCTCCATGATAAGATTCGTGAAAAAATGGGATTTGCCCATCTGGCTGACTAGGAGGAAGGAAATGTCTGAAAAATTAGTAGAAATCAAAGATTTAGAAATTTCCTTCGGTGAAGGAAGTAAGAAGTTTGTCGCGGTTAAAAATGCCAACTTCTTTATCAACAAGGGAGAAACGTTCTCGCTTGTAGGTGAGTCAGGTAGTGGGAAAACAACGATTGGTCGTGCCATCATTGGTCTAAATGATACAAGTAATGGTGATATCATTTTTGATGGTCAAAAGATTAATGGTAAGAAATCGCGCGAACAAGCTGCGGAATTGATTCGTCGTATCCAGATGATTTTCCAAGACCCTGCTGCAAGTTTGAATGAACGTGCGACTGTTGATTATATTATTTCTGAAGGTCTTTACAATCACCATCTATTTAAGGATGAAGAAGAACGTAAAGAGAAAGTTCAAAATATTATCCGTGAAGTGGGACTTCTTGCTGAGCACTTGACTCGTTACCCTCATGAGTTTTCAGGTGGTCAACGCCAACGTATTGGTATTGCTCGTGCCTTGGTGATGCAACCAGATTTTGTTATTGCAGATGAGCCCATTTCAGCCTTGGACGTTTCTGTGCGTGCCCAAGTCTTGAACTTGCTCAAAAAATTCCAAAAAGAACTTGGTTTGACCTATCTCTTTATCGCCCATGATTTGTCGGTCGTTCGCTTTATTTCAGATCGTATTGCAGTTATTTATAAGGGTGTTATTGTAGAGGTTGCAGAAACAGAAGAATTGTTTAACAATCCAATTCACCCATATACTCAGGCCTTGCTTTCAGCGGTACCAATTCCAGATCCAATCTTGGAACGTAAGAAGGTCTTGAAGGTTTACGACCCAAGTCAACACGACTATGAGACTGATAAACCATCCATGGTTGAAATCCGTCCAGGTCACTATGTTTGGGCTAACCAAGCCGAATTGGCACGTTATCAAAAAGGACTAAACTAATAATGGTTTTATAATTTCCATGTCAATTTTTATGGAAATTATAAACCTTTTTTTGTTGGACTGATTTGAAAGGCTTTTTGAAAAGCGACCCTGAAAGAATTTTCGAAAAAATTTAAAAAATTCTGAAATATTCTTGACAGTTAATGAAAAAGGTGGTAAGATAGGAAACATCAAAAAAGAAAGCAGAAAGAGAAATGAATAAGAAACAAGCTGTAACAATGAATCAAAACTTTTACTTTAGCTACTTTAGATAGTGTTTGTAGACATGTCACCATGGATGCAAACAGTTCAAGCAATTTGTTTGTATCTATGTGGCTAAGATTTTTGATTGTGGTCCATATAGATGAATATCTAAATGGACTAGCAAAGTTATAACTTGTTAGATTATTTTAAGCATCCGTTTAGATATTATCTAGGCGGTTTTTTGTTTTATCTTTTCTGAGAAGGAGTTTCATTATGAAAGTTGTTCGAAAATTACTGGCCCCTCTCTTAGTAGTGGGAATCCTCTTGATCTCTCTGATTAGTTTGCATCAGTTGAAGGCAGATAAGAAAAAAGATGTGTTTCGTATCGGTATTTCGCAATTTATTACTCACCAGTCCCTAGACGCTACTAGAGAAGGTTTTGTGGATGAGCTGGCCAAGCAAGGCTATGTTGAAGGGAAAAATATCGAGATTGATTTGCAAAATGCACAGGGTGAACAAAGAAATCTAAAAACCATTTCCCAGCAACTAGCAGAATCTAGCGATGTTGTTCTAGCTATCGCAACGCCTTCTGCTCAGAGCTTGGCTAATACAACGCATACAACACCTGTTATCTTTTCAGCGGTAACAGATCCTGTCAGTGCCAAGCTAGTTGAGTCAAGAGAGCATCCTGGGGGCAATGTAACTGGGACAAGCGATCAGTCATCAGATGCCATTTCAACCCAAATCAATTTGATAAAGAAAGTCCTACCAAAGGCTAAAACAATTGGAATCCTCTATACTCAGAGCGAGCCAAACTCAGTTGTCCAAAAGGATGAAGCTAAGCGTCTTCTGGAAGAAAAAGGCTTTAGTGTTGTTGAAAAAACAATCTTGGACAGTAACAACGTCAAGGCGGCTGCAGAAAGCTTGATGGCAGAGGTGGATATAGTTTTTGTCCCAACGGATAATATCATTTCGTCAACCATGGAAACAGTCAAGCAGGTTTCTATTAAACACAAGGTTCCAGTATTCGGTGGTTCAACAGAAATGATTGCTGTTGGTGGCTTGTATAACTACGGAACCAATTATGAAGAATTGGGAAGACAGACAGCTCGCATGCTGATTCGTGTTTTAAAAGGTGAGAATCCAGAAAATATAGCAGTTGAGTTGCCTGAAAAACTGGAATTGCATACCAATCAAGAAATGGCAGATGCATTAGGAATTGATATTAGTAAGTTAGAAAGCAAGGAATAGGGAGGTTTAAGATGAATTTTGTGTTATCTAGTTTATCAGAAGGTTTGTTGTGGTCGATTATGGCCATTGGGGTCTACTTGACTTTCCGTATTTTAGATATTGCGGATATGACTGCTGAGGGAGCCTTTCCTCTGGGGGCGGCTGTCGTTGTATCACAGATACAGGCAGGGACAAATCCTTGGATTGCGACCTTACTAGCTTTGCTGGCAGGTATGGTAGCAGGTCTTGTATCGGGAATGCTCCACACCAAGATGAAAATCCCAGCTCTCTTGACAGGGATTGTGACCTTGACAGGGCTTTATTCAATCAATATTAAAATCATGGGAAGTGTGCCCAATCTTTCCTTGGGAGATTCTTCAACTGTCTTTAAACAGTTGGCGAGCTTAGGGCTGACAAATGAAGAAGCTGTTTTCTCATTCAGTTTGGCCTGTCTCTTACTTGTTTGTTTGGTCTTGACTCTTTTGATGAAAACAGAGATTGGCTTGGTCTTGCGTTCGACTGGGGACAATATTCCGATGAGTGAGGCCAATGGAGTCAATGTAGACACCATGAAGATTGTTGGTTACATGATTTCAAACGGCTTGATTGCCCTATGTGGTTCCTTGTTTGCCCAAAATGATGGATTTTCAGATGTGACTTCTGGGACAGGAACCATTGTTGTTGGTTTGAGTGCAGTGATTATTGCGGAAGTTTTGATACACGATTTGACCATTGGAGGTCGCCTGTTATCTATCGGAATTGGTGCTATTGTTTACCGTTTGATTATTTTAAATATCTATGAAATTCCAAATCTAGATCAAAATCTGGTTCGTCTCTTTAATGCAATTTTGCTCGCCTTGGTTTTATTTGCACCAGAATTGCAAAAGAGATTAAAGATTCGTGGTCTGAAATTGAGAAATGAATAGGAGGAGAAAGTTATGGCAAGTTTGTTAACACTTGAAAATATTCACAAAACATTTGAAGCAGGGACGGTCAATGAGAACCATGTCCTCAAAGGATTAGATTTAGAGGTTGAAGAGGGAGATTTTATCTCTGTAATCGGTGGAAATGGTGCAGGTAAATCCACTTTGATGAATATCTTGGCTGGCAATCTATCGGTAGACGAAGGAGACCTTTTATTGGTAGATAAATCCATTAAAAATCTGAGCGTCAGAAAGAGAGCCAAGGATATTGCACGTGTTTTTCAGGATCCTAAGATGGGAACAGCTTCTCGTTTGACGATTGAGGAGAATATGGCTATTGCCTTGAGACGTGGGCAAAAGAGAGGGCTTGGCTGGGGTGTGAAGGAGAAGGATAGAATCCAGTTCCAAGAAGCCTTGAAAGAGTTGAATATTGGTCTTGAAAATCGCTTGAAAGTGGATACTCAATACCTCTCAGGAGGACAAAGACAGGCCTTGACCCTAGTCATGGCAGCTCTGGTGAAACCTAAACTTTTGCTTTTGGATGAACACACTGCGGCACTTGACCCGAAAACGAGTCAAATGGTGATGGACTTGACGCAAAAGATTGTGGAAGACCATCAGTTGACGACTTTGATGATTACCCATGACATGAACCATGCAATTGAATACGGAAATCGTCTCATTATGCTCTATCAAGGAAAGATAGTGGTGGATGTCAAGGGAGAGGAGAAAAAGCATCTGACGGTTGAAAATCTCATGCATCTCTTCCAGAAAAATAGTGGCCAAAGCCTAGTCAGTGATGAGTTGGTTTTGGGATAAAGAAAAAGGCTGAGATCCAGTGTCTCAGTCTTTTATTATATGGCTTACACAGCATTGTTAACTAGATACTTGTCAATTGCTGTATGACATTAGTATTGATTTAAATTGATACAAGGTAAAAGAAATCTGGAAGAATCTGTTTCTGTCTAGGAGTTCTCACGATTGTTAAAACCAGTCCTCAAGACAAAAGGACTGGTTTATAGTTTAGAATATTATCTTAAAAGATATCAGTTAAATGGTAGATGAAATGGTGTATAACATACTTGAGTTGAACTTGAATAGAATGGGCCCTCTAAGTAATTCTTAAAAATTTATAGATCTAATCTATCTTATTTTTTAATAAGAAAATGGATGTTAAGACTACACTCAGTCCTGCTAAGAAGAGGAGTGGATTTGAGGATTCACCAGTTTCTGGAAGTTGTTCTTTGCGATGAGTATTTTCCAGCTGGGAAGGACTATTGGTAGTTGAAGCCTGCTCAAAGTTTAGTGAGGTTGTTGCAACTGTTTTGTTTATTGAGGTTTCCGGAGTATTGACATTTTGATAGACTACCGCATATGTACTGAAGTGATTAGTGGTAAATTCTGCCATGCCTTCTCGAACTGTAAAATCAAGTGCTTCCAATTCCTTAGTTGGACTTAGGTAATAAACTTTTTCTACATCAGCTGTAATTGGTAATCTAACTAAAACAGCTCCCCGTGGTTGTCTATTATGGTTGTTTGGATTTTTAAATTGAATATCATAAGCGTCGTATATCTTACCAAAGAGTTCTTGAGCCAACACGTGTTTACTAGAGAGATGAGAAATTCCTTCTAAGTCAGTTACTCTACCAATAATCTCAACACCAGTCTTTTCATCCTTCAAGACACGAAGTTTATACTCAGAAATACTGCCAGTAGATGTTTTTTCTTGCCTATCATATCCACCAGATTTACTATAATCGGGACTTTCTACGGTAGGAGCTTTCTGTTCTCTATCTATCGCGATAGGTTTGGCATATTCAGGTCTTTCCATAGAAGGTGCCTCCTGATCTCCCGCTGTACCGATAGGTTCAGTGTATTCAGGTATTTCCACGAAAGGTGCTTCCTGCTCTCCAGCAGTGCCGATAGGTTCAGTGTATTCAGGAATTACAACAGAAGGCGCTTCTTGATCTCCAGCAGTGCCGACAGGACCAGTGTATTCAGGTCTTTCCACAGAAGGTGCTTCTTGATCTCCAGCAGTGCCGATAGGTTCAGTGTATTCAGGAATTACAACAGAAGGTGCTTCTTGGTCTCCTGCAGTGCCTATAGGATCTGTGTACTCAGGAATGGTTACAACTGGAGCAGGCTCATCCCCTTTGCTTGTAAGGATTTTTTCTTCTATTGGACTAGTTTCATCCTTAGGAAAGACAGCTACAACCGGACTAGTAGTTGTTGTACCTTGGATGGCATAAGCTTCTATCGGATTGCCAGCTTTACGATCTGTAGCCTCAGGAATATCTAGTTGAACCTTGTTGTCCTTAATGGTTAATACTGTTTGTTCGCCAGATGTGACAAGATGGTCCTCATCGACTTTTCTGAGTAGGAGAGGATCTTTGATGCCAGGGAAGGTCACAGCGACTGCATCCCAATTGCCAGTTGGTAGGGTTAGAGTAATAGTCTTATCTTTGGAATTAATAGGATCAAGGCTTGGACTATCGAGTGACATGGACGGAGCTTTTAAGATATCAAAGGAATCAAGAGAAATTTTCTTTCGTCCTTGTGGAGAATTTGGATCCACTTTCAAAGTAAGAACGTGATCACCATCTGCTAGATTGGTAAATTCGCCAATTAATGCCCCTTTTTCAGTCGCTCCTGGAGTGTAGAAGTCAAGAGCTGGCATTTCCTTGCCATCGAGTGTGACAAGTGCCTTGCCAAGGGCAGATGTTTTCAATCCATAGATTCGGATACCTGTTCCAGAGAATGGAATGGTTGCAGTGGCTTCAGAAGCGAGGCTATCATTAGCGTTGATGTCAGCGTATTTTTCTGTAGAAGCATAGAGTTCTGCATCGCTCCAATCCTTAAACATGGAACCATACTGGATACGAGGGTCACGGTCGTCGATCTTCTCAACAGCTTCTCCTTGTCCTGGGAAGACTTTGAAGTAATCGAGAGAAATTTTTGCACGCTCATTTGCACGTCCTTTGTGCTCGCGCTTAACAGTGATGGTCATCAAATGAGGACCTGAAGATAGATTTGTATAACGACCGATTAGGACACCCTTTTCAGTAGCACCAGCTGTATAGAAATCAAGCTCTCCCACAGATTTACCATCGATTTTAACGTCAGCAAGTCCCAATTGAGATGACTTGAGTCCGTAGATTTCAATACCAGGGCCATTGAATGGAATGGTTGCAGTCGCATCTTTATCAGAATAATTTCCATTTGAGATATCGGCGTATTTCTCTGTGCCGCTAAATAGTTCTGAGTCAGCCCAGTTTCCATAAGCTGAGCCGTACTGGATGCGCTTGTCACGGTCATCCATCAACTCACTGAAGGCATCGATAGAAGCAGGATCTGAAACTGGTGTTGTACGATCCCCTAGCATAGCCTTAACGGTATAAGTATAGGCATGGCTAGAATCAATCGAGCGATCGATAAAGTGAGTTTGGTTGGTGATAAACTCACGAACGCTAGGAGTTTGACTGTTTCATCCTTGCTTTCTCGTCGGATGACATAATGACTTGCTCCTTCAACTGTGTTAAAGTCAAGTTCAGCTGTGACGGAATCTTTTCGAAGGGCTGATAAGCGAGTCACTCGTCCAGGGAAGTTTTCAAAGGTAATGACATCACCTTTTTGAGTCGCAAGTTGGATACGGTTATCTTTGAGGTGACTAGCTTGAACTTCCTTGCCATTAATCTTGATAATACTAGCTTCGATATTTGGATAGTCTACGACTAAGTCTCCACCCACATTAGAAAGGAAAGATAGCGTTTTAAGATTTTTCTCTTTCCATTTCATGCTGACTTCAAAGTTACCACGAGCGACTAAGCCTGAGACTTGCCCGTCTTTCCAGGCATCTGGAAGGGCTGGTAATGGAGCAATGTAGCCTGTGTGAGATTGAAGGAGCATTTCTGCCATACCGCTGGTTGCACCAAAGTTTCCATCAATTTGGAAAGGCGCGTGCGTATCCCAGAGATTTTCTAGGGTTGAAGATCTGAGCTGTTCTGCCAATAAACGATGGGCACGATTTCCATCAAGCAGACGGGCCCAGAGGTTGATTTTATTGGCCTTAGACCAACCAGTTCCACCATCTCCTCGGTGGTTTAGGGTTGCGCGTGCAGCTTCTAGATATTCAGGCTGATCCTTGCCAAATAGAGTACCAGGGAAGAGTCCAACCAGATGGGAAACATGGCGGTGGTGGTTTTCAATACCTTCGTTAGTGAATTGTGGGCTGTCTTCTTCGTACCATTCCTTGATACGACCGTCTTGGTTGATGTGAAGAGGTTTTAACTTGTCAAATTTAGCCTTCACTTCTGTCACCAAATCTTGGTCGACCTTCAGATGATTGGCTGCTTCCATATAGTCGTGGAATAGCTGCCAAACTAGAGATTGGTCAAAGGTATTCCCAATCGTGATGGTTCCATGTTCTGGTGAGTAGGATGGAGAAGAAACCCAGCGGTCACTAGCCTTGTCGTAGTGCAAGAAGGAATTCCAGAATTTAGCTGTTTCCTTAAGCATTGGATAAATCTTTTCTTTAAGATAAGTTTCATCCTTGGTGAATTTGTAGTAGTCATAGACATTCTGCATCATCCAAGCATTGGCAGCAGGAGACCAACCCCAATAGTAGTTCCAACCAGGAGTAGTCCAGCCAAATGGTGTCGCCTGAGTATGAACCAGCCAACCATTTTCTTGACCTTCTTTGGATTCGATACCTGCGTATTCTTTAGCAGCGATACGACCATAATAGCGCATGTCATCGATATAATTGATCATTGGCTTAGCCGTTTCTGCGAGATTACTCATGTAAGCAGGCCAATAGTTCATCTGTAGGTTGACATTGAGGTGGTAGTCTGAGTTCCAAGGTGGATTATCTACAGCATTCCAGACTCCTTGCAAGTTGGCAGGGAGGGCATCTGTCCGATTACGAGAAGAACTGATCAGTAGATAACGTCCGTATTGGAAGAAGAGTTCTTCTAGCTTTTGACCTTTTGTTGGATTATAGGTTTGGAGAGCTTCTTTTGTAGTTTGGTTAGACTTGCTACCGCCGAGGTTTAATTGAACACGGTTGAAAAGGCTTTGGTAATCCTTGATGTGATCATTTTTCAGAGTCTCATAGTCTTTGGCTTTAGCGGCTTCAACGATAGATTTGACAGTTTTTTCTACATCAATATCCTTGCGGTAATTGGTTTCCGGATTTTGAGCAAAATTAGTCTTTGCGCTGAGTAGCAGTGTTGCATAGCTTGCTCCTTTAACTGTCAAATAACCATCTTGAGCAGTGACTTGTCCATCTGTCTTGATACCAAGATAAGAAGCAAATTTCAGACCATTGTCTTTGACAGCTCCCTTGAGTAAATACCATTAGAATCTACACTGATAGTACCTTTTTTGTAATTAGAATTATCCCGAGAATACTGTCCATTAGCAATTAGGTCTTCTGTTAAGGTATTCCAAAGGGTAAAATCAAGCGTCTTATCTCCCTTTTTAGTCAAGTGGGTCACTGTGACATCATCAGGATAGCTGGAGAAGGTTTCACGTTTGAAGGTTGTTCCATCTTGGGTGTAAGAAGTTGTTGTAGTGGCTTCTGAGATATCCAAACCACGGTGATAATCTGTTACTGTATCCAGACCCTTTTTCTGGTTATTGAAAACCATGGATACATCACCAAAGGCTAAATAACGTCCATATTGGGAATTGTTTGGACCAACCAAATTTCTCTCAGCTAGTTGTTTGGCTTTTTGACGGTCACCGTCTTCTAAGGCTTTACGGATTTCTGCTAAGACTTTGTAACGGTCCTTGTAGTTTCCTCCGTTGTAGTCTTGACTATCTGGCTGTGGGCCTCCAGACCAAAGTGTTTTTTCGTTGTACTGGATTCTTTCTTCACCGATGAGTCCGAAAACCTTGGTACCCATTTCTCCATTTCCGACTGGAAGGGCTTGTTTTTCCCATCCATCATAGGAAGGAGCAGTTGGTTGGTTGTAATGTAGTTCGTAATGTTCTTGTTTGTTCACAGGAAGTTCTGGTTTCTCGCTCTCCTTATTGTCAGCAGGGGCGGTAGCTGTCGTTGTATCTGACTGACTACTTGTTTGAGGTAATTCTGGTTCTTCGATGGTTTGCTTCTCAGCTGATTCAGCTATAGGCTGAGTCTCTATGTTAGAAGCAAGAACTTCCTCAACTTTCGTATCCGGTTTAGCAGAGGTTTCAGTAATTGTTGCCTCACTTTCCGTAATCTCGACACCATCAGCAGCCACATCCTGTGCTGCTAAAAGAACAGCTCCTAGTAAAACAGAGGCAGCTCCGACACTTAGTTTTCGGATGCTATACTTGCAGGATTTTTCCCAATATCTCTTATCCACAAAATTCTCCTTTCTCATATCTGTAAGCGCATACATTTTCTTTTAAAAAAATAAGTCTTTCAGAAATTTGTGCAATGTAATTTGAATAATCTTAATATAACAAATAAATAGAACTATTGCAAGGGCTTTCAAGAAAAATGGGCTTATTTTACTAAGTTTTACTAAGTATGAAGTATTTGCTAATTACTTAGAAAATCACGGTAGATGTAAGCGTAAAACAAACTAGTCAGGGTGCCTAGTTTGTGGTATAATGAAAGAGACTCAAAAAGAAACAGGAGAAATATGATGGATTTACTATTAGCAATTGTATTGATTGTGCTAGCTTTTCTAGGAGGAGCTCTAGGAGGAATGTACTTGGTTCGTAAGCAAATTGAAAAAGAATTTGCTGACAACCCACGTTTGAATGCTGAAGCAGTTCGTACTCTTTTGAGTGCAAATGGTCAAAAACCAAGTGAAGCCAAGGTACAACAAGTTTACCACCAAATCATCCGCCAACAAAAGGCAGCCCTTGCTAACAATAAAAAGAAAAAATAAATAAGGAAAAGTCTGGGATGAAAGTTCCAGACTTCTCACTATGTTGGCTAAGGATTTAGTGATGAGACTTTTTCCTTGCATTCTATTGATATTTGATTATGATTAAGAGAGATAGTTGTTGATTAGGCTGTCATTTAGTTCTTAAAGATAAGTAATCATAATGAACTATCAATCAGAAAAAAGACTAGAAAGAAGACTGTATGGATAATCGACCAATTGGTTTTTTGGATTCGGGTGTCGGGGGCTTGACGGTTGTGCGCGAGCTCATGCGCCAGCTTCCCCATGAAGAAATCGTCTATATTGGAGATTCGGCGCGGGCACCTTACGGGCCCCGTCCTGCTGAGCAAATTCGTGAATATACTTGGCAGTTGGTCAACTTTCTCTTGACCAAGGATGTCAAGATGATTGTCATTGCTTGTAATACTGCGACTGCGGTTGTCTGGGAAGAGATTAAAGCTAAGTTGGATATTCCCGTCCTAGGTGTGATTTTGCCAGGAGCTTCGGCAGCCATCAAGTCCAGTCAAGGTGGGAAAATCGGGGTCATTGGAACGCCCATGACGGTACAATCAGACATTTACCGTCAGAAAATCCATGATCTGGCCCCAGATTTACAGGTGGAGAGTTTGGCCTGTCCCAAGTTTGCCCCCTTGGTTGAGTCTGGTGCCCTGTCAACCAGTGTCACCAAGAAAGTGGTCTATGAAACCCTGCGTCCCTTGGTTGGAAAGGTGGATAGCCTGATTTTGGGATGTACCCATTATCCACTGCTTAGACCTATTATTCAAAATGTCATGGGACCCAAGGTTCAGCTCATTGATAGTGGGGCAGAGTGCGTACGGGATATCTCAGTATTACTTAATTATTTTGAAATCAATCGTGGTCGCGATGCAGGACCACTTCATCACCGTTTTTACACAACAGCCAGCAGCCAAAGTTTTGCACAAATTGGTGAAGAATGGCTGGAAAAAGAGATTCATGTGGAGCATGTAGAATTATGACAAATAAAATTTATGAATATAAGGATGAACAGGACTGGTATGTCGGGTCCTATGGTATTTTTGGTGGCGTCCGGACGTTGACGGATGATGACTTGGATTTTCCTCTATTGGAGTTTGCCCAAAGATTTCGAGATGAGGATCGAGGTTTTCCTGTTTCTGTTACTGTTTTACGCTATGGTTCTCTCTATCGTTTATTGTCTTTTGTGGTAGATATCCTCAACCAAGAAATGGGACGAAATGTGGAAGTCATCCAACGTCAGGGGGCTTTTCTCTTAGTTGAAAATGGGCAACTCCTGCATGTAGAATTTCCTAAAGAAGGGGTTGATGTAGAAGCATTCTTTGAGACAAACAAGGTCAGAGAAACCTTATTGATTGCGACTCGTAACGAGGGCAAGACCAAGGAATTCCGAGCTATCTTTGACAAGCTAGGCTACGATGTAGAAAATCTTAATGATTATCCAGATCTACCTGAAGTAGCAGAAACAGGCATGACCTTTGAAGAAAATGCCCGCCTCAAGGCAGAAACTATTTCTCAATTAACGGGCAAGATGGTTCTGGCAGATGATTCTGGACTCAAGGTCGATGTCCTTGGTGGCTTGCCAGGTGTCTGGTCAGCTCGTTTCGCAGGTGTGGGAGCTACTGACCGTGAAAACAATGCCAAACTCTTGCACGAATTGGCCATGGTCTTTGAACTCAAGGACCGCTCGGCTCAATTCCATACAACCCTAGTCGTGGCCAGCCCAAACAAGGAAAGTTTGGTTGTTGAAGCAGACTGGCCTGGCTACATTAACTTTGAACCTAAGGGTGAAAATGGCTTTGGTTACGATCCTCTCTTCCTTGTAGGAGAGACAGGCAAGTCATCAGCTGAATTAACCCTTGAAGAAAAAAATAGTCAATCTCACCGTGCCTTAGCCGTTAAGAAACTTTTGGAGGTATTTCCATCATGGCAAAGCAAACCATCATTGTAATGAGCGATTCTCATGGCGATAGCTTGATTGTGGAAGAAATCCGTGATCGCTATGTAGGCAAAGTTGATGCCGTTTTTCATAACGGTGATTCTGAACTGCGTCCTGATTCTCCCCTTTGGGAAGGCATCCGTGTTGTTAAAGGGAACATGGACTTTTATGCCGGCTATCCAGAACGTTTGGTGACTGAGCTTGGTTCGACCAAGATTATCCAAACTCATGGTCACTTGTTTGATATCAATTTCAACTTTCAAAAGTTGGACTACTGGGCTCAGGAAGAAGAGGCCGATATTTGCCTCTATGGTCACTTGCATGTGCCAAGTGCTTGGATGGAAGGCAAGACCCTCTTTCTAAATCCAGGTTCCATCAGTCAACCACGTGGGAGCATCAGAGAATGTCTCTATGCTCGTGTGGAGATTGATGACAGTTATTTCAAAGTGGACTTTTTGACACGAGACCATGAGGTGTATCCGGGCTTGTCCAAGGAGTTTAGCCGATGATTGCCAAGGAGTTTGAGACTTTCTTGTTGGGACAAGAAGAAACTTTTTTGACTCCTGCTGAAAATCTAGCCGTGTTGATTGATACCCACAATGCGGATCATGCGACCCTCTTGCTCAGTCAGATGACCTATACCCGTGTTCCTGTTGTAACAGATGAAAAACAGTTTGTTGGGACGATTGGGCTCAGAGATATTATGGCTTATCAGATGGAGCATGACTTGAGTCAAGAAATCATGGCAGATACGGATATCGTTCATATGACGAGAACGGACGTAGCGGTCGTCTCGCCTGATTTTACTATTACGGAGGTATTGCACAAGTTGGTAGATGAGTCCTTCTTGCCGGTTGTGGATGCGTCTGGTATTTTTCAAGGAATTATCACGCGCAAGTCCATCCTCAAGGCAGTCAATGCCCTCTTGCATGACTTTAGTAAGGAATATGAGATTCGATGCAAATGAGAGACAGGATTTCAGCCTTTTTAGAAGAAAAGCAGGGCTTATCTACCAATTCCAAGCAGTCCTATAAGTATGATTTAGAACAGTTTTTAGATTTGGTAGGCGAGCGGATTTCTGATACTAGTCTCAAGATTTACCAAGTCCAGCTAGCCAATCTAAAAATCAGCGCTCAGAAGCGGAAGATTTCGGCCTGTAACCAATTTCTCTACTTTCTCTATCAAACAGGAGAAGTGGATAGCTTTTACCGCTTGGAATTAGCTAAACAAGCTGAAAAGAAGACCGAAAAGCCAGAATTGTTAGACCTAGACTCTTTTTGGCAGGAAAGCGACTATCCAGAGGGCCGCTTACTGGCTCTTCTTATCTTGGAAATGGGGCTCTTGCCGAGTGAGATTTTAGCTCTCAAGGTTGAGGATATCAATCTGGATTTTCAGGTGTTGCGAATTAAGAAGGCTTCCCAACAGAGGATTGTCACTATTCCCACGACCTTGCTTTCAGAGTTGGAACCTTTGATGGGCCAGACCTATCTCTTTGAAAGGGGAGGGAAAGCCTATTCTCGTCAGTGGGCCTTCCGTCAGCTAGAATCCTTTGTCAAAGAGAAAGGTTTTCCGGCCTTATCAGCCCAAGACTTGCGGGAACAGTTCATTCTCAGACAAATAGAAAACAAGGTCGATTTGTACGAAATTGCAAAAAAATTAGGATTAAAAACAGTCCTGACCTTAGAAAAAAATATAGATAATGGATATTAAACTAAAAGATTTTGAAGGGCCCCTGGACTTGCTCTTGCATCTGGTTTCTAAGTATCAGATGGATATCTACGATGTGCCCATTACGGAAGTTATCGAACAGTATCTAGCCTATGTCTCAACCCTGCAGGCCATGCGTCTGGAAGTGACGGGCGAGTACATGGTCATGGCCAGTCAGCTCATGCTGATTAAGAGTCGCAAGCTCTTACCAAAGGTAGCGGAAGTGACAGATTTGGAAGATGACCTAGAGCAGGACCTCTCTCTCAAATCGAAGAATACCGCAAGTTCAAGCTTTTTGGGGGAGCACTTGGAAGTCAAGCACCAAGAACGGGCCCAGTACTATTCTAAAGCGCCGACTGAGTTGATTTACGAAGATGCTGAGCTTGTGCATGACAAGACGACCATTGACCTCTTTTTGGCTTTTTCAAATATCCTAGCCAAGAAAAAAGAGGAGTTTGCACAGGATCACACGACTATCTTGCGGGATGAGTATAAGATTGAGGACATGATGGTTATCGTGAAAGAGTCCTTGGTTGGACGAGATCAGTTGTGCTTGCAGGATTTGTTCAAGGAAGCCCAGAATGTCCAAGAGGTCATCACCCTCTTTTTGGCAACCCCTAGAGTTAATCAAAACCCAGGAGTTGATTCTCGTGCAGGAGGAGAGTTTCGGAGATATCTATCTCATGGAAAAAGAAGGAAGAAAGTCAAGTGTCCCAAAGCTAGACTTGATAGAGAGGAAAGATGAGTACTTTAGCAAAAATAGAAGCGCTCTTGTTTGTAGCGGGTGAAGATGGGATTAGGGTCCGCCAGTTAGCTGAACTCCTCTCTTTGCCACCGACAGGTATCCAACAGAGTTTAGAAAAATTAGTTCAGAAGTATGAAAAAGGACCCAGATTCCAGTTTGGCTCTGATTGAGACTGGTGGTGCTTATAGATTGGTGACCAAGCCTCAATTTGCAGAGATTTTGAAGGAATACTCTAAGGCACCTATAAACCAGAGTTTATCTCGGGCTGCCCTTGAGACTTTGTCCATCATTGCCTATAAGCAGCCGATTACGCGGATAGAAATTGATGCCATCCGTGGGGTCAACTCGAGTGGGGCTTTGGCAAAGTTGCAGGCTTTTGACCTGATAAAGGAAGACGGAAAAAAAGAAGTGTTGGGACGCCCCAACCTCTATGTGACAACAGATTATTTCCTAGATTACATGGGAATTAACCATTTGGAAGAACTGCCAGTGATTGATGAGCTTGAGATTCAAGCCCAAGAAAGCCAATTATTTGGTGAAAGGATAGAAGAAGATGAGAATCAATAAGTATATTGCCCACGCAGGTGTGGCCAGTAGGAGAAAAGCAGAAGAGTTGATCAAGCAAGGCTTGGTGACGGTCAATGGCCAAGTGGTGCGTGAACTAGCAACGACCATCAAGTCAGGCGACAAGGTCGAAGTGGAAGGTCAACCTATCTACAACGAAGAAAAGGTTTATTATCTGCTTAACAAACCACGAGGTGTCATTTCCAGTGTGACAGATGACAAGGGCCGCAAGACGGTTGTCGACCTCTTGCCCAACGTGAAAGAGCGCATCTACCCTGTAGGACGTTTGGACTGGGATACATCAGGGGTCTTGATTTTGACCAATGATGGGGATTTTACGGATGAGATGATTCACCCTCGTAATGAGATTGACAAGGTTTATGTCGCGCGTGTTAAAGGTGTTGCCAATAAGGATAATCTCCGCCCCTTGACCCGTGGACTTGAGATTGATGGCAAGAAAACCAAGCCAGCTGTTTATGAAATTCTCAAAGTGGATCCAGTCAAAAATCGTTCTGTGGTACAATTGACCATCCACGAAGGGCGTAACCATCAGGTTAAAAAGATGTTTGAAGCTGTTGGTCTACAAGTGGATAAGTTGTCTCGGACACGTTTTGGACACCTAGACTTGACAGGTCTCCGTCCAGGTGAATCCCGTCGTCTTAACAAAAAAGAAATCAGCCAACTACACACCATGGCTGTAACCAAGAAATAATGAAACGAATTTTAATAGCGCCTGTGCGCTTTTACCAACGGTTTATCTCACCAGCCTTTCCACCCTCTTGTCGCTTTGAGCCGACTTGTTCAAACTACATGATTCAGGCTATTGAAAAACATGGCTTCAAGGGTGTCTTGATGGGATTGGCGCGGATTTTACGTTGCCACCCCTGGTCGAAAACAGGCAAGGACCCCGTCTCAGACCACTTTACTTTGAAAAGAAATTCAAAGTAAGATTGTATTCTAATGTATAAAACACAGATAGATGATACTTGGTATTTACTAAGTGCCATCTATCTGTGTTTTTATTTATTATTGATGTTTCTGTTATTTATTCCAAAATGTTTTTGCCTTCTTTAACACGCCAACGATAATCTGATAAAATAATATCTTCGAGGGAGTAGCTGGCCTGCCAGTCAAGATATTGTTTAGCTTTTGATGCATCTGCTAGGATGCTAGCTGGGTCACCAGCACGACGAGCAACAATCTCGTGTGGTATTTTTTGATTCAGTAATTCTTCAGCAGTTTTAAAGATTTCTTTGACGGTATAGCCTTTTTCAGTTCCTAAGTTAAAGATTTGAGAAGAACTGTCTTCTTGAAATAGGTAGTTCATTCCTTTAACATGAGCCTGTGCAAGGTCCAAGACATGAATGTAATCCCGAATACATGAACCATCACGTGTATCGTAGTCCTCTCCAAATATTTTGAGGCTATCATTTTGTCCCAATGCGGTCTTGTTGATATTTGGAATGATGTGAGTTGGATTTTTCACACGCAGACCGTTTGAGGCATCCATTTCAGCCCCAGCTACATTAAAGTAACGGAAAATGACATATTTCCAGTCGTAGCGATTGGCCATCCAGTAAATCATTCGTTCGCCCATCAGTTTTGTCTCTGCATAAGGGTTGACAGGGTCGAGCAGAGTATCTTCAGTAGCTGGCTTGTCAATACAGTTATTACCATAGAGAGAAGCAGTCGAAGAGAACATGATTTTTTGAATGCCGACTTCAGATAAGACTTTGAGAACTTGGTTCATACCAGCAACATTGGCAGTGAAGTATTTACTTGGATTTTCAATACTTTCGCTCACAACAATTTCACCTGCACAATGCAGAACAGCATCAATCTTGTTTTCTTCCAAGTAAGCCTTTAAGGCACTAGCATCATAAACATCCAGTTCTTTAAAGCTAGCACGACTATCTACAGCTGAACGATTTCCTGTAGAGAGATTATCTAGGACATGCACCTGGTAGCCAGCATTTAAAAGAGCTTTAACGGTATGGGAGCCAATGTAGCCAGCTCCACCTGTAACAAGAATTGTTTTGGTCATGATTTTTTCCTTTTCTAGTTTTGTACTATTTTAAAGAAATAAGAAAGGAAAGTCAATTATTTTCTGTTGATTTTCGATAAAATCTGAATGATGGTGCTATAAAATTATTTTTTATTCGTAAATCAATAGTTGTATTAATCTTGGAATATTTCTTAGATTTCACTTTATATGCAAGAGAATACTATCCTTTTCTAAGATATAGCATGACTAAGATACTAATTTAGAAATCCACCTTCTCACTATCCTTCTCCTATAAAAAGTGGTAAAATGGATGAAAGAAAGAAGGAACTGAAATGACAACATTATTTTCAAAAATCAAAGAAGTAACAGAGCTTGCTGCAATCTCAGGTCATGAAGCACCTGTTCGTGCTTATCTTCGTGAAAAGTTGATACCGCACGTGGATGAAGTGGTGACAGATGGCTTGGGTGGTATTTTCGGGATTAAACATTCAGAAGCTGCAGATGCACCGCGCGTCTTGGTCGCTTCTCACATGGACGAAGTTGGTTTTATGGTCAGCGAGATTAAGCCAGATGGTACCTTCCGTGTGGTTGAAATTGGTGGTTGGAACCCTATGGTGGTCAGTAGCCAACGTTTCAAACTCCTGACTCGTGACGATCGTGAAATTCCAGTGATTTCAGGTTCTGTCCCTCCACATTTGACTCGTGGAAAGGGTGGACCAACCATGCCAGCTATTGCAGATATCGTCTTTGATGGCGGTTTTGCGGACAAGGCTGAGGCAGAAAGTTTTGGAATCCGTCCTGGTGACACCATCGTACCAGATAGTTCTGCAATCTTGACAGCCAATGAAAAAAATATCATTTCAAAAGCTTGGGATAACCGTTACGGGGTTCTCATGGTGAGCGAGTTGGCAGAAGCTCTGTCAGGTCAAAAACTCGGAAATGAACTCTATCTTGGCTCTAACGTCCAAGAAGAGGTTGGTCTCCGTGGTGCTCATACTTCCACAACTAAATTTGACCCAGAAGTTTTCCTAGCAGTTGACTGTTCACCTGCTGGTGATGTTTATGGCGGTCAAGGCAAGATTGGGGATGGAACCTTGATTCGTTTCTACGATCCAGGACACTTGCTTCTCCCAGGAATGAAGGATTTCCTTTTGACAACGGCTGAGGAAGCTGGTATCAAGTACCAATACTACTGTGGTAAAGGCGGAACAGACGCTGGCGCAGCTCATCTGAAAAATGGTGGTGTCCCATCTACAACAATCGGTGTTTGCGCTCGTTATATCCATTCTCACCAAACCCTCTATGCAATGGATGACTTCTTAGAAGCTCAAGCTTTCTTGCAAGCCTTGGTGAAAAAATTGGATCGTTCAACAGTTGATTTGATTAAAGAATTATTAAACCATAAGGGAGGTGGTAGGGATGGTAGAACCAAACCTAGAAAGCCTTATAAAAGATCTTTACAATCATGCTCGACATGATTTGAGTGAAGATTTAGTTGCTGCTCTCCTAGAGACTGCCAAAAAACTGCCTAGTACAAATGAGCAATTGTTAGCAGTTCGTCTCTCAGGACTGGTCAATCATGAATTGCTCCTAAATCCCAAACATCCGGCACCTGAGTTGCTCAACTTGGCTCGCTTTATCAAGAGAGAAGAAGCCAAGTACAGAGGAACTGCAGCTTCTGCGCTTATGTATGGGGAACTCTTTAAAATGCTTTGATTCCATTGTGGATCAAAGCATTTTTTATATGGTAGAAAAGCAATTCTTGATGAGGAGAAGAAAAAAGCCATCCCATTCAGGATAGCTTCTTGGTTCTTAGATTTGTTCAGCGATGACCTTTTCAGCTAGATTCATAGCGTGGTCTGATACACGAGTGTAGTGGGAAATGATGTCGATAAAATTGACCCCAGCTTGTGTTGAACACTCGCCCTTGTTGAGGCGCTTGATGTGGGTCTTTCTGAGAACACGTTCCATATTGTTGATTTCTTTATGGCGTTCAATCAGACTTTGAGCTTTTTCAATATCATTGTTTTCCACACTATCAAGGGCATCCTTGATAAAGCCAGTGGTTTTTTGATAGATATCAGCCAATTCCTGCAAAGCAGCTTCAGAGAACTCAACATTTTTACGTTGAAGGTAGTCAGTCAGATTGATTAGCGCTTCTGCGTGGTCCCCAATCCTTTCCAAATCACGGGATGAATCAAGGATGTTGGTCAGCACTTCACTTTCTTTCTGGCTAAGAGCTTCGCTTGAAAGAGTAATAAGATAGCGAGTTAATTTTTCATCAATGGTGTTGATGGCTTCTTCTGTCTTGTGTCCTTTTTCAGCAACCTTTTCATTGAGGTCAATGATGTAGTTGTATGAAAGGTCAAAGGCTTTAGAAGCATAATTTCCCAAGTGAAGGAGTTCTTTCTTTGCATTTCCGAGAGCGATTGATGGAGCTTGTTTAATCAAATGTTCATCAAGATAAAGTGGCTCGTACTTGACAACTTCATCTTCACCAGGGATGAGCTTAGTTACAAGTAGGCCAAGGCTCCGATGAATGGAAATTGTACAATGGTGTTACTTACGTTAAAGGCACCGTGCGAGAAGGCGATGGTCATCTCAGGTGAGAGGTGAAGGAGTGCTTGGAAGTACTCAATCATTGACGTAAATGGGCCTAATAAGATTAAGCAAAGGATAGTCCCTAAAACGTTAAAGGTAACGTGGGTTGCAGCAACGCGTTTTGCAGAGACATTGGCTCCAGCTGCCGCGATGATAACGGTTAGGGTTGTCCCGATATTATCCCCGAAGAGAACTGGTAGCGAACCTTTAAGGTCAAGGAACCCACCTGCATAGAGACCTTGCAAAATCCCAATTGTCGCAGAAGAAGCCTGGATGAGGACGGTAATCACTGCACCAGCAAAAACTCCCAAAATAGGATTTTGTCCCAAGGTTACCATATATTCCTTGAATTGTGGTAAATCTTTAAGAGGACTCATACCGGCACTGATGAGGTTGAGGGCGTAGAAGATTCCCCCTACACCAAACAGGATGCGCCCGATATTGTTTGCTGTTCTGTTTTTTGTAAAGAAGAGGAACATGGTCCCAAGGAAAATCAGGGGTAAAGCATACTCGCCAAGTTTGAAACCGATGATAAAGGAAGTAACGGTGGTTCCGATGTTGGCTCCCATGATAATTCCGATAGCCTGTCTAAGAGTGAGAAGACTAGCGCTGACCAGTCCAACCGTGATAACTGTAACCCCTGTACTTGACTGAATCAGGGCAGTCACGACAATCCCAACTAGAACACCTAAAAAGGGATTGCTGGTGTACTTGTCAATGTAAAAACGAAGTCGGTCTCCAGCAGCTTGTTGCAAACCGTCTCCCATGGTCTTGATACTATATAAAAATAGTCCCAGACCACCTAAAAAGTGAAATAAAATTTCCTGCCAATTAATGGACATTTCTTTTTCCTCCGAAAAATAATAACGGAATTTCTCCTATTCTATTTTAAAGGATAAAAGTAAATCTAACAAGTATTAAGCTAAGATTTTAGAAAGAAAATTCCTGAGAATGGATCTTAATTATATTAATTTTACCAATTTCTAACCTAGATATAGGCATTTCCTTTTTATATATTGACATTTAAAAGAAATATTTTAAAATGAGGGAGGAATTATCTTGGTCCCTGTGATTGGGATAAAAATTTTATAAAGAAAGTTAAGCGCTTTCTTTTTATGCAACAAAACCAATCTTTTAGGAGGAGAAAATGAAGAATTCATTTTTTGAAAGACGTTGTCGTTACAGTATTCGTAAGTTATCAGTAGGAGCCTGCTCCCTGATGATTGGGGCTGTTTTATTTGCTGGTCCAGCCTTGGCAGAAGAAACTGCAGTTCCTGAAAATAGCGGAGCTAATACAGAACTTGTTTCAGGAGAGAGTGAGCATCCAACTAGTGAAGCCGACAAGCAGCATGAAGGAGAACATGCTAGAGAAAATAAGCCAGAAAAGGCAGAAGGAGTAGCGACAGCATCTGAAACTGCTTCGCCAGTAAGCAATGAAGCTGCAACTACTGAAACTGCAGAGGCAGTAAGCGTAGCTAAACCAGAGGAAAAACCAAGTGAGGTGGCTGCAGAAACACCATCTGCAGAAGCAAAACCTAAGTCTGACAAGGAAACAGAAGCAAAACCTGAAGCAGTTAGCCAAGGGGATGAGTCTAAGCCAGCAGCAGCTAATAAGACTGAAAAAGAAGTCCAGCCAGATGTCCCTAAAAGTACAGAAAAAACATTAAAACCAAAGGAAATCAAATTTAATTCTTGGGAGGATTTGTTGAAATGGGAACCAGGAGCTCGTGAAGATGATGCTATTAATCGCGGGTCTGTCGCCCTCGCTTCACGTCGGACAGGTCATTTAGTCAATGAAAAAGCTAGCAAGGAAGCAAAAGTTCAAGCCCTATCCAACACCAATTCTAAAGCAAAAGACCACGCTTCTGTTGGTGGAGAAGAGTTCAAAGCTTATGCTTTTGACTATTGGCAATATCTAGATTCAATGGTCTTCTGGGAAGGTCTCGTACCAACTCCTGACATTATTGATGCAGGTCACCGTAACGGGGTTCCTGTATATGGTACACTCTTCTTCAACTGGTCAAATAGTATTGCTGATCAAGAAAAATTTGCTGAAGCTTTGAAGCAAGACCCAGATGGTAGCTTCCCAATTGCCCGTAAATTGGTGGATATGGCCAAGTATTATGGCTATGATGGCTATTTCATCAACCAAGAAACGACTGGGAATTTGGTTGAACCTCTTGGAGAAAAGATGCGCCAGTTTATGCTCTATACCAAGGAGTATGCTGCTAAGGTAAACCATCCAATCAAGTATTCTTGGTACGATGCCATGACTTATAACTATGGACGTTACCACCAAGATGGTTTGGGAGAATACAACTACCAATTCATGCAACCAGAAGGGGATAAGGTTCCAGCAGATAACTTCTTTGCTAACTTTAACTGGGATAAGGCTAAAAATGATTACACTATTGCAACTGCCAACTGGATTGGCCGTAATCTTATGATGTATTTGCAGGTTTGGAATTGCAACAGGGTGGTTCCTACAAGACCAAGGTCAAATGGAATGACATTTTAGATGAAAATGGGAAATTACGACTTTCTCTTGGTTTGTTTGCCTCAGATACCATTACAAGTTTAGGAAAAACTGGTGAAGATTACCATAAGAATGAAGATATCTTCTTTACAGGTTACCAAGGTGATCCTACTGGCCAAAAACCAGGTGACAAAGATTGGTATGGTATTGCTAACCTAGTTGCGGACCGCACGCCAGCAGTGGGTAATACTTTTACTACTTCTTTTAATACAGGTCATGGTAGAAAATGGTTCGTAGATGGTAAGGTTTCTAAGGATTCTGAGTGGAATTACCGTTCAGTATCAGGCGTTCTTCCGACATGGCGCTGGTGGCAAAAATCAACTGGTGATAAGTTGAAAGCAAGCTATGATTTTGAAGATGCTTATAATGGTGGAACTTCTCTCAAATTTGCAGGGGATCTTTCAGGTGCGACCAAGCAAGATGTGAATTTGTACTCTACTCGCTTGAAGGTGACAGATACCACCAAATTGCATGTTGCCCATAAAGGAGGCAAAGGAACCAAGGTTTATATAGAATTTGCAACCAAGAAAGATTATACCTACGGTGATGAAGCTGCCCGTAAAGAATTGACAGTTTCAGATAACTGGACTACCGATGATTTGATTTGAGTACCTTGGCAGGAAAAACAATCTACGGTATTAAACTCTATTTTGAAAATGACAAAGACTTAAAAGGCTATCAATTCAACCTAGGTCAATTGACCATCAGCAATAATCAAGATGCTCCTCAGGCTCCGACTACAGTAGCTGTAGCCAAACAAGTCCTTAAAAATGCCCAAGAAGCGGAAGCGGTTGTGCAATTTAAAGGCAACAAGGATGCAGATTTCTATGAAGTTTACGAAAAAGATGGAGACAGCTGGAAATTACTAACTGGCTCATCTTCTACAACTATTTATCTACCAAAAGTTAGCCGCTCAGCAAGTGCTCAGGGTACAACTCAAGAACTGAAGGTTGTAGCAGTTGGTAAAAATGGGGTTCGTTCAGAAGCCGCCACCACAACCTTTGATTGGGGTATGACTGTCAAAGATACCAGTCTACCAAAACCACTAGCTGAAAATATCGTTCCAGGTGCAACAGTTATTGATAGTACTTTCCCTAAGACTGAAGGTGGAGAAGGTATTGAAGGTATGTTGAATGGTACCATTACCAGTCTGTCTGACAAGTGGTCTTCTGGACAGTTAAGTGGTAGTGTGGATATTCGTTTGACCCAACCACGTACAGTTGTTAGATGGGTGATGGACCATGCTGGAGCTGGTGGAGAATCTGTAAACGACGGTTTGATGAACACCAAAGACTTCGACCTTTATTATAAAGATGCGGATGGTCAATGGAAGTTGGCTAAGGAAGTTCGTGGCAATAAAGCCCATGTTACAGATATTACCCTTGATAAACCAATCACAGCTCAAGATTGGCGCTTGAATGTTGTCACTTCTGACAATGGAACTCCATGGAAGGCTATTCGCATCTATAACTGGAAAATGTATGAAAAGCTTGATACTGAAAGTGTCAATATTCCGATGGCCAAGGCTGCAGCCCGTTCTCTAGGCAATAACAAGGTACAAGTTGGCTTTGCGGATGTACCAGCTGGAGCAACCATTACCGTTTATGACAATCCAAATTCTCAAACTCCGCTTGCAACCTTGAAGAGCGAAGTTGGAGGAGACCTAGCAAGTGCACCATTGGATTTGACAAATCAATCTGGTCTTCTTTACTATCGTACCCAGTTGCCAGGCAAGGAAATTAGTAATGTCCTAGCAGTTTCTGTTCCAAAAGATGACAGAAGAATCAAGTCAGTCAGCCTAGAAACAGGACCTAAGAAAACAAGCTATGCCGAAGGGGAGGATTTGGACCTTAGAGGCGGTGTTCTTCGAGTTCAGTATGAAGGAGGAGCTGAGGACGAACTCATTCGCCTAACTCACGCGGGTGTATCAGTATCAGGATTTGATACGCATCATAAGGGAGAACAAAATCTTACTCTCCAATACTTGGGCCAACCGGTAAATGCGAATCTGGCAGTGACTGTAACTAGCCAGGATGAAGCAAGTCCGAAAACTATTTTGGGAATTGAAGTAAGTCAGGAGCCGAAAAAAGATTACCTAGTTGGTGATAGCTTGGACTTGTCTGAAGGACGCTTTGCAGTAGCTTATAGCAATGACACTATGGAAGAACATTCCTTTACTGATGAGGGAGTTGAAATTTCTGGTTACGATGCTCAAAAGACTGGTCGTCAAACCTTGAAGCTTCGTTACCAAGGCCATGAAGTTAACTTTGATGTTTTGGTATCTCCAAAAGCAGCACTAAACGATGAGTATCTCAAACAAGAAATTACTGCTGTCCAAGGTCGTCAGTCAACTATTGCTTACACCTTCTCCAGTGAGGACAAACAAGCGACGCTACTAGAGAAGCTAAATGGAGCGAAAGCTGTTGCAGAAAATCATGGTGCCAGTCAAGAAGACGTTAATCAGGCTTTGAATGAATTGAAACAAGCAGGCGCAAACTTGGATGGCAATCAGCGTTATGAGGCTGCTAGGAAAGAATTAGAAGGCTTACTCGAATCCATCCGCGAAAAATATCCTAAATCAGAACTAATTGCGCAAGCAGAGGCTTTGTTGGTATCACAAGCACCAACTCCACAAGCTTTTGCGGACATGAAAGAACAGCTGAATAAGAAACTAGCTCCTGCAGCAGAAAGCCATCACGTTGGTAGCCAGGATCCAAATGAAGTAGCCCCAACAGTTGAAGCCCTCTCTGGACTAGTTGTGGAAACTGAAACAATAGCCTTTGAACGTCAAGAGCGCCCAAATGCAGGCCTTCTCAAAGGTCAACATCAACTAGTTCAAGAGGGAGTTGAGGGACAAATTCGTCACTTGATTGAAGTAGATAGCCAAGGGAAACGCACTCTTCGTTTAACAGAGGTAATTAAAGAAGTTGTTCCAGAAATTACTGAGGTTGGAACAAAAGTTCTTTCAAGTAAGGAACCAACTGAAGGTGTCAAGAATTTGATTGTGAATACTCCGAAATTAGAAGTTGAAGAGACAAGTATTGCCTTCGAACGCCAAGAACGTCTAAATCCAAATCTCCCAGTCGGTCAACGTCAACTTGTCCAAGCAGGAGTTGAGGGACAAATTCGTCGCTTGATTGAAGTAGACAGTCAAGGCAATCGTACTCTTCGCGCTACAGAAGTTTTGAAAGAAGCTAGTCCTGAAATCGTAGAAGTAGGTACTGGTCTCATCCCTGCCAATCCAGCGCCACAAACGACAGACCTTCCAAAACCTGCTAATCAACCAGTGTCTGACCAACAAAAGGCTCCTAAATTGGAAGTCCAAGAGGAAAAGGTTGCCTTTGACCGTCAAGAACATGAAAATGCTGAGTTGCTAGTTGGGGAACAACGAGTCATCATACAGGGACGAGATGGTCTGTTAAGACATGTCTTTGAAGTTGATGAAAACGGTCAGCGTCGTCTTCGTTCAACAGAGGTCATCCAAGAGGCGATTCCAGAAATTGTTGAAATTGGAACAAAAGTAAAAACTGAACCAGCAGTAGCGCCTACACAAGAAAAACCAGCTCAAAATACAGCGGTTAAATCAGAAGAAGCAAGCGCCCAATTACCAAATACAGGGACTGTTGATACAAACGAAGTCTTAATAGCAGGATTGGCCAGCCTTGGTCTTGTTAGTTTAGCCTTGACATTGAAAAACAAAAAAGAAGAGGAAGATTAAATATCGAAAAATCTTGTGAAATCTTTCCTTATATTTCCAAAGTGTGATATAATAGTTTCGAATAAAATAAATAAAGGGGTTTTTGTAACATGGCAAAACTTACTGTTAAAGACGTTGACTTGAAAGGTAAAAAAGTCCTCGTTCGTGTTGACTTCAACGTACCATTGAAAGATGGCGTAATCACTAACGACAACCGTATCACAGCAGCTCTTCCAACTATTAAGTACATCATCGAACAAGGTGGACGTGCAATTCTTTTCTCTCACCTTGGACGTGTGAAAGAAGAAGCTGATAAGCTGGTAAATCACTTGCTCCTGTAGCTGCTGACTTGGCTGCTAAATTGGGTCAAGACGTTGTTTTCCCAGGTGTTACTCGTGGCGCTGAATTGGAAGCAGCTATCAACGCTCTTGAAGATGGACAAGTTCTCTTGGTTGAAAACACTCGTTACGAAGATGTTGACGGCAAAAAAGAATCTAAAAACGATCCTGAACTTGGTAAATACTGGGCATCACTTGGAGATGGTATCTTCGTAAATGATGCATTCGGTACAGCTCACCGTGCACACGCATCTAACGTTGGTATTTCAGCAAACGTTGAAAAAGCAGTTGCTGGTTTCCTTCTTGAAAACGAAATTGCCTACATCCAAGAAGCAGTTGAAACTCCAGAACGTCCATTCGTAGCCATCCTTGGTGGTTCAAAAGTTTCAGACAAGATCGGTGTTATCGAAAACTTGCTTGAAAAAGCTGATAAAGTCCTTATCGGTGGTGGTATGACTTACACATTCTACAAAGCACAAGGTATCGAAATCGGTAACTCACTTGTAGAAGAAGACAAATTGGATGTTGCGAAAGCTCTTCTTGAAAAAGCTAACGGTAAATTGATCTTGCCAGTTGATTCTAAAGAAGCTAACGCATTTGCTGGTTACACTGAAGTCCGTGACACTGAAGGTGAAGCAGTTTCAGAAGGCTTCCTTGGTCTTGACATCGGTCCAAAATCTATCGCTAAATTTGACGAAGCTTTGACTGGTGCTAAAACAGTTGTATGGAACGGACCTATGGGTGTATTTGAAAACCCAGACTTCCAAGCTGGTACAATCGGTGTCATGGACGCTATCGTGAAACAACCAGGCGTTAAATCAATCATCGGTGGTGGTGATTCAGCTGCCGCAGCAATCAACCTTGGTCGCGCAGACAAGTTCTCATGGATCTCTACTGGTGGTGGAGCATCAATGGAACTTCTTGAAGGAAAAGTATTGCCAGGTTTGGCTGCACTTACAGAAAAATAAGATTTTCTAAATAAATCAAAGAAGAGAGGGATGAAAGTTCCTCTTTTCTTTTGCTTAAAATAAAAACGCTTCCTCTCAACTATTGCTCATAAAATCAGCCAATTTATGATAAAATGGAAATAGAAAGTTGAGATTATGAGTTATTTTAAAAAATATAAATTCGATAAATCCCAGTTCAAACTTGGTATGCGAACTTTTAAAACAGGTATTGCTGTTTTTCTAGTTCTCTTAATTTTTGGCTTTTTTGGCTGGAAAGGTCTTCAAATCGGTGCTTTGACAGCCGTTTTTAGCTTGAGGGAGAGCTTTGATAAGAGTGTTCATTTTGGGACTTCGCGTATTCTAGGCAATAGTATCGGTGGCCTCTATGCTCTGGTCTTCTTCCTATTAAATGGCTTTTTCCATGAAGCTTTTTGGGTAACTTTAGTAGTTGTTCCAATCTGCACCATGTTAACCATTATGACAAATGTAGCCATGAATAACAAAGCAGGTGTCATAGGTGGTGTAGCAGCTATGTTAATCATTACCTTATCAATTCCGAGTGGAGAAACAATTTTGTACGTATTTGCGCGTGTATCAGAAACGTTCATGGGAGTTTTTGTCGCAATTCTCGTAAATTACGATATTGACCGTATTCGACTCTTTTTAGAGAAAAAAGAAAAATAATGTTACATTTTATAACATTATCAATTGACGTTTGTCTTTTTTTAGACTATAATAGACAGAAAGAAGGAAATTGTAAATGAAGGAAAAAGAATTTCGCCGAAACATGGCTGTTTTTCCTATTGGCAGTGTTATGAAGTTGACTGATCTATCGGCTCGTCAGATTCGTTATTATGAAGATCAAGAGTTGATTAAACCTGATCGAAATGAAGGGAATCGTCGCATGTATTCCTTGAATGACATGGATCGTCTGCTTGAAATCAAAGATTATATCTCAGAAGGTTATAATATCGCTGCTATTAAGAAAAAATATGCTGAACGTGAAGCGAAGTCCAAGAAAGTGGTGAGTCAGACTGAGGTGCGTCGTGCACTTCACAATGAACTTCTCCAACAGGGGCGTTTTGCTTCAGTACGATCACCTTTTGGTCGCGGTTAGACAACCGCAAGTAGTCATAGATTAAGGAGAAAACTCATGCCAATCAAAGCTGCAGATATTCGTCGTGAAGTCAAGGAAAAAAATGTTACCTTTATCCGTCTCATGTTCTCAGATATTTTGGGAACCATGAAAAACGTCGAAATTCCTGCTACAGATGAACAATTAGATAAGGTCTTGTCAAATAAGGCTATGTTTGATGGATCTTCTATTGAAGGTTTTGTACGTATCAATGAGTCAGATATGTACTTGTACCCAGACTTGGATACATGGACAGTCTTCCCGTGGGGAGATGAAAATGGAAGTGTTGCAGGTTTGATCTGTGATGTCTACACAACAGAAGGTGAACCATTTGCAGGTGACCCTCGTGGCAATTTGAAACGTGCTCTTCGTCACATGGAAGAAGTAGGATTCAAATCCTTCAACCTTGGTCCAGAGCCAGAATTCTTCTTATTTAAACTAGATGAAAATGGTGACCCAACACTTGAAGTAAATGACAAGGGTGGCTACTTGATTTGGCGCCTACTGACCTTGCGGACAATACACGCCGTGAGATTGTCAATGTCTTGACTAAAATGGGATTTGAAGTAGAAGCGAGTCACCACGAGGTTGCGGTTGGACAGCATGAAATTGACTTCAAGTACGATGAAGTTCTCTGTGCTTGTGATAAGATTCAAATCTTTAAACTTGTTGTTAAAACCATTGCTCGCAAACACGGGCTTTATGCAACCTTTATGGCCAAACCAAAATTTGGTATTGCTGGGTCAGGTATGCACTGTAATATGTCCCTGTTTGATGCAGAAGGAAACAATGCCTTCTTTGATCCAAATGATCCAAAAGGAATGCAGTTGTCAGAAACGGCCTATCATTTCCTTGGCGGTTTGATCAAGCATGCTTACAACTATACTGCCATCATGAATCCAACCGTTAACTCATACAAACGTTTGGTTCCAGGTTATGAAGCGCCTGTTTACATTGCTTGGGCTGGTCGTAACCGTTCGCCACTTGTGCGCGTACCTGCTTCACGTGGCATGGGAACTCGTCTTGAGTTACGTTCAGTGGATCCGATGGCAAACCCATACATCGCTATGGCGGTTCTTTTGGAAGTTGGTTTGCATGGTATTGAAAACAAAATCGAAGCACCAGCTCCTATCGAAGAAAATATCTACATTATGACAGCAGAAGAGCGTAAGGAAGCTGGCATTACAGACCTTCCATCAACCCTTCACAACGCTTTGAAGGCTTTGACTGAAGATGAAGTTGTCAGAGCGGCTCTTGGAGAACATATCTATACTAGTTTCCTTGAAGCCAAACGAATCGAATGGGCAAGTTATGCAACCTTCGTTTCACAATGGGAAATTGATAACTATTTAGATTTATATTAATGGTACAGAAAGGTTGTCCGTTTGGGCAACCTTTTTATGTTGTTCTAAAGACTGGAGTACTTACATTTAGTCTTTTGTAGATTACTAATATTCTTCGAAAATCTCTTCAAACCACGTCAGCGTTATCTGCAACCTCAAAGCTATACTTTGAGCGACTTTGCTACTAGCTTCCTAGTTTGCTCTTTGATTTTCATTGAGCATAAGTTTATTATAGTAGATTGGAAGATAATGAATTGAGTCTAGGATTGTCCAAAATAATTCCTAACAATGTTTTAGAAGTCGTGTTATACTATTGCGACTTAAATATGATATAGTGTTTTCATATTGCTCATACTCTTCTATTTTCATTGAGTATCAGCTATAAAGATCGATTACAATATGTCTTTTATGCGCTTCAGTTAGATGAGTGTAATAGATGAGAAGTTTTTTTATTTTTTCTTGAATTGAGGTTTTATCGTCTATAGTATGCTGTAATCTACATGAATATAAGGTGTGTTTGTCATAAATTGATTTGATGCATTTGATGTTTTTTTATATTAAATTTTCTGATATTTCTTTAATAAGGATAATTGCTATTTTTTTGTAAAAAAATCAAGCTACTAAAAATTTTTATAGTTTAGTCCTAATTAGTAAATATACAAATTCATACATAGAGGGTAATTCCACCGTTTGCATATATATATATATAAGCGGTGGAACTTATTTTATCCATACAGGAATCAATAGTTTAAAGATTTTTTTGTCATGTATTAATCGCTCTTTTTTTCAACGAAAAATCTTACTATTCTAGGAACTGCTTCGTTATAAAAAAATACTCTATAGTTGTTAATTATTTATTACAGATATCATTTTACTATATCAACTTATTGTGATAAACTATATATAGTTATGTCATTTTAAAAATAGAAAGGAAAAATTTATGTTTGGACATAAGAATAATAGGAATGGTGAAAAAGTTTTTCGCTATTCGATTAGAAAGTACCATTTTGGTGTCGCTAGTGTAGCTATAGTCGCCCTCTTGTTTTTTTGCAAATGGAGTAGCTAGAGCAGATAGTCTATCTGTATCCCCTGATACAGCAGCGACTGAGAAGACCCTAAATGATGAGGGTAGGAGTAGGGCTAAGGAAGAACCCTTGCCAAATAGTCAAGAGCTTGCTGAAAGGAATTTGGAAGAAAAACTACAAAAGTTGTTGATAAATCAGCCCTTCTTCAAGTGATGGATGAGCTTAAAGATATTGTAGTTAAGGTAAAAGAAAGTAAACTTGCTCCATTGTCTAATCAGCTTCTTCAGCTTACTGATGAAAGCAAACGTTTGCTTTCTGATAAGGATGCTAAATCAGAGGATATTGATCAACATATTCTAAAAATTAGAAAGCTGATAGAAACATTAAAAGAGCAAGAAAGTAGTGCTAGTCAACCTGAGCGGAAAGAAGAGAGTAAGGTGCCTTCTGCTGAAGCGGTAGACGAGACTGCTAATCAGGCTGAAAGTAGCAATGCTAAGGATTCTTTACTAGAAGATAAGAGCACGAATGAGGCTGCTACTGAAGTTCGTAAAGAAGAAACTTCTAGAGATAGCTCAAAACCTACTGTGACAGCTTCCGATAGAAGCTTAAACAAGGTAGATAAGGAAGCTAATAGTCTAGAACTGCCAAACAAAGATAATAAACTGTTGCCGATAGATACGAAAAGTAATCTTGTAGATGAGGCGACAGAGGATGTTCTTGATAAGAAGAAAAAAGGTTATTCTGGGTTTAGAATAGCTCATTATGCAGCTCGATCAATTGATCGTTCTGTAGCTGGAAATCTCGACTCAGGTACTATCAGTGGTGATGGAGTTAAACAGTTTGAAAATCTTCATTATGACATTGATGGTGATCGTACTATTTGGAGAGTGGCTGTCCGTCCGGCTCATAAGAATCATGCTTGGGCTGGTATTGCAGTTACATCAGATGATACTATTGAAAATATTCGTGTAGTAGAAAGAGGTGGAGCTGGTGGTAGTGTACTAGAAGAGAGAGAAATTTCCAGAGGACGCCCTGCTAGTACGCCTTTCTCTAATTATAAGATGTTTATTGGTCACTACAGACTTATTGGTGGAGCTGTGCCAGATAGAATAGTCTATGAAGTAACTACTAGAGGAACACATCACAATCTTTTTGCTCGCTTTGCGACCGCTATTGTACAGAATACTCTTGAAAATTCTGGCTTAAGTGGTAAGGCGGCGATTACAAGTCGAAATTCAGACTTCCCTGCTGTAGGTATCCATGTCAATGCAGTAGGCGCTCCTACTGTTAACCACAACTATACTCGAACCAACGACACTGTACGTATGCAGACTGTACCGTCAACAGATAATCAATTATCAGGGACTGGGAAACCAGGAGCGACTATTTCTGTTAAGAAAAATGGAAATACTTTTAAGAAGACAAAAGTTGATGGAAGTGGTCATTGGGTTGTTTCACTAGATGCTGGTTTAAATAGTAATCTATCAGATACTGGAGAACAACTTGTACCGAAAGATAAGATAACAGTAACTCAAAGTGTTGATGGCAAAGAGAGTGAAGCAACGAATGTGGATGTTTCATTAGGACGTTCATGGATTGATCATTCACCGGGACATCCTGTAGGTGAGGTTACATCTAATCAACGTAATATTAAATTATTTGTACCACATGATGCAGGGATGGCGTATTTGAAGTATAGAGATACGAATAATCAAGAGCATCAAGTTGCAATTAGACGTACTACGATTAATCAACAATGGCAATCTCTTCAAAGTAATCTAGCAACTGTTACTTCAGTAGATAATACAAGTAATAAGTTCTATTCTATCATCAATTTACGATTGAATAGTGATATGAAAGTAGGATCTCAAACGTCTGTTATTTCAAATATGAAAGAAGGCGGTTACGGAAGTCTTGAGGGATGGAAACCTGTCAATGTAGTAGAGGCTCCATTAACATCTGGTGCTCACATCGAGAGTGACTTAACAGGTAAAGCAAGTATACCTGCAGACGTCAGAGTAAAAGCACCAGTAGGTTCAACAGTAAAACTTTACGATAATAATGATGTGCTAATAGGAGAAGCTCAGGCTGGAAATGATGGATATGCAACGGTACATCCTCGAAATAGTTTGCCTGAAGGGCAAGTTAGAGCGACTTCAACTCCAGCTGGAGGGAAAGAATCAGCCAAAAGTGACCCTGTGAATGTTACAAGATCTCAAATAGGTCATGGAGGATCGGATCAAATTTCTTCCGAAGGTAAAGCAAAAGGTTATATCGGAGTTGATAAGCAATGGATTACAGCATATCGTGGAGATCATGTCGAAGTTAATGTTTCTTCTTATGCAAAATATCTAGAAACATTTTTACCAAATCCAAATACTAGAGGCCATGTCAGAGGACTAGAAGAATCAGGTGGTTTCTTAGTAACAGCTGTATCTACCGAAGAGACTAGACGTAATGGTAAAACTAGTGGAACGATTGCAATGGATCAGCCTTTAGGAGAAACGATTCTTAATTATTATATTGTAACTAAAACAACAACAGCTAAGTATGGACGCCATAATGCTGGTTCAAGTGCAAATGTTAGTACAACCATTAACGTTCTTGAAGTAGCGAAAAAATATGATATTTCTATTGATAAAAAGATTACTGTAGACAATCCAAACGCTGTAAGTGGTCCAGAAAAAGAGAAAATCATTGCAGCGATTAAAGAGAAGAACAATAGAACATATACAGATGCAGCATACAGAGCATTATTAGATCAGGCAACTTATTCAGTAGATGAAAAAGGGAATGTTACCATCACTTATCCTGATAAATCAGTAGACAAAGTAGCTTCATCATATACTATTCAAAAACGTCCGGTAATAGAAACATCACTAGTTGATAAGGCGGATACTCAAACACCTATAACTGTATCAGCAGATCCAGGTTCTAAAGTAAAACTTTATGATCACTCTGGGCATGAATTGGGAGAAGGTACGGCAAATGGAAATGGTCGAGTTACTATTAATCCTACGAGACCGATTCCGAATGGAAATGTAACAGCAAAAGCAACTGATAATCGTGATAATACAACAGATGCAAGTGTTGCAAAACAAGCTACAGTACCCGCTCCACAAAACTTAGTTATTCAGCAACCTCATCATGGTTCAACAAGCGTAACTATTACTCCGCAAGGCAGAACAGATATTATCACTGCGGTTATTCAAGGGAAAAAAGTTAAAATTGAAAAAGAAGGTTCTGGACGTTATAAGACGTTAGAAAATGCGGCGAATGTACGAATTTCACCAAATTCAAATGGAAGTGTAACCTTTGAATTGCCTTCAGGTACAAGATTTGAAACCCTAGATAGAATCCAAGCTACTGCAGAAAATAAAGATATTACGGTAGCTTCAGGAATCAGATCATCTCAAGAGGCTAATCAATATGTATTAGCAAATAAAGGAGAGAAAGTACCTGTAAAAGATATTAATCATTTAACTCCAACAGATAAAGAAAGAGTTAAAACAGCCTATGAAAAAGCCAATCCTGGTATCAATAAGTCAGAAGTAACTGTTGAAAATAACGGGAATATTACCTACAATCACCAAGGTAGAGGATCTGTTCAAAAAGGTAATGCAAAAACACCTGATAATGTTGTTTTAGATAATGTAGCTCCAGGTAAGCCAACGATTCCAACTAACTTGACGGATAAAGCTGGAACTAGAACTCAAATCGAAGTAGATACAGAACCAGGTGCTTCAGTTGTTGTTTATGACCACGGAGGTCAAGAACTAGGACGCGGTGTAGCGAACGCAAGTGGTAAAGCGTTTATCAATCCTACTAAGGAAATTCCTAAAGGTAATGTTACAGCTAGAGCAACAGATGAAGCAGGAAATATCTCACAACCAAGTGATGCTAAAGTTGCTACTTTCCAAGATTTCACACCAAAAGTTCCTTCTAAGACACCTGTTACAAAAGTAACGTCTTTAACACCGGATGAGGTTAATCAGGTTAAGAAAAAAGTTTCAGATGCTAACCCTGGTAAAGAAGTGCAAGTATCAAGTAATGGTACTGCTACTGTAACTGATCCTAAATCAAGGATATCTCATGAAATATCTGGAGATAAGTTAGTTGAATCAAACGATAAGATTAGACCAACAGTTGAAATTCCTTATGATAATCCAGCTAGACAAGAGATTTATGTTTATTCTGGAGAGAATAATGATATTACATTAAAAGCTTGGGATAATTCTGGCAAAATTTCTAAATTGCATTTAGCGTTTGCTGCTGATAATAGACAGGGTCTAGGTACAGAAGATTCATACTTGAACGGGAAAACTCGATCAGCACTTTACTTGAGCGCTACTAAAATTCACACTGATACACCAGCAAGCCAAAATTCTCCTGCTATTCTTAAGGTAACTGGTGAGATTCCTAAGGGTGAATTTAACGAACAAAGCGGACAAATTTCTCGATACTTATTTGCAGAAGATCCAAGTGGAAATACTAACTATGAGCATGTAGGTCATGCTAATGATGTAGGAGCTCCTGGACGTATTCGATTTGTATGGAAGCCTCAAACATTTAAATATGATGCACAGGCGCCAGGAACACCATTATTATTAGACAATGCAGATGCGACTCAAATTGAGAATGCTGTAAAACAAGCTAATCCAACCTTTAGCGATAAAATTAAGTCTGTAACAGTTAATGGCAATAATGTGATTGTGACCTATAAAGACGATAGTACAGATCGATTAGATGCTTCTAAAGTCTTTAAAGTACGTGATTCTAAGCCAACGTCACCAATGGCAACTGCACCAAAAGATGGAACAGTAACAGTAACACCAACAGGAGATGCAGATAAAGTAATTGTTAACTACACAGATGAGCAACAAAATTCTAAAGTAGTAACAGTAGTTAAGGCTAAAAATGGAACATGGTCATCATCAGATAAGCCAGCAGGAGTAACTGTTGATCCAAGAACAGGAACGTTGTTAATTCCAGCTGAAGGTGTTAAAGATAGAAGTCAGGTAACAGCAACAGCTACGAAAGGTGATAGTAGACCATCAGATCCAAAAATAGTTACAGCGCAGCCTAAAGACTTCGAACCAGTGAAACCAGACGAGAAAGTTCCAGTTAAAGACAAAGCGCACTTAACTCCAGAAGAGAAAAAACAAGTGGAAGACAAAGTCAAAGCGAAGAACCCAGGTAAGGAAGTCACTGTAGGCGAAGACGGCACTGCAACGTTGAAAGATCCAACAACTGGCATCAGTCACCAGATTCCAGGAACAGACTTAGTCAACCAAGACTTCACCCCAGTGAAACCAGACGAGAAAGTTCCAGTTAAAGACAAAGCGCACTTAACTCCAGAAGAGAAAAAACAAGTGGAAGACAAAGTCAAAGCGAAGAACCCAGGTAAGGAAGTCACTGTAGGCGAAGACGGCACCGCAACGTTGAAAGACCCAACAACAGGCATCAGTCACCAGATTCCAGGAACCGACTTAGTCAACCAAGATTTCACCCCAGTGAAACCAGACGAGAAAGTTCCAGTTAAAGACAAAGCGCACTTAACTCCAGAAGAGAAAAAACAAGTGGAAGACAAAGTCAAAGCGAAGAACCCAGGTAAGGAAGTCACTGTAGGCGAAGACGGCACCGCAACGTTGAAAGATCCAACAACCGGCATCAGTCACCAAATTCCAGGAAGTGACTTGGTCAACCAAGGATTCACCCCAGTGAAACCAGACGAGAAAGTTCCAGTTAAAGACAAAGCGCACTTAACTCCAGAAGAGAAAAAACAAGTGGAAGACAAAGTCAAAGCGAAGAACCCAGGTAAGGAAGTCACTGTAGGCGAAGACGGCACCGCAACGTTGAAAGATCCAACAACCGGCATCAGTCACCAAATTCCAGGAAGTGACTTGGTCAACCAAGGATTCACCCCAGTGAAACCAGACGAGAAAGTTCCAGTTAAAGACAAAGCGCACTTAACTCCAGAAGAGAAAAAACAAGTGGAAGATAAAGTCAAAGCGAAGAACCCAGGTAAGGAAGTCACTGTAGGCGAAGACGGCACCGCAACGTTGAAAGATCCAACAACCGGCATCAGTCACCAAATTCCAGGAAGTGACTTGGTCAACCAAGATTTCACCCCAGTGAAACCAGACGAGAAAGTTCCAGTTAAAGACAAAGCGCACTTAACTCCAGAAGAGAAAAAACAAGTGGAAGACAAAGTCAAAGCGAAGAACCCAGGTAAGGAAGTCACTGTAGGCGAAGACGGCACCGCAACGTTGAAAGATCCAACAACCGGCATCAGTCACCAAATTCCAGGAAGTGACTTGGTCAACCAAGATTTCACCCCAGTGAAACCAGACGAGAAAGTTCCAGTTAAAGACAAAGCGCACTTAACTCCAGAAGAGAAAAAAAACAAGTGGAAGACAAAGTCAAAGCGAAGAACCCAGGTAAGGAAGTCACTGTAGGCGAAGACGGCACCGCAACGTTGAAAGATCCAACAACCGGCATCAGTCACCAAATTCCAGGAAGTGACTTGGTCAACCAAGGATTCACCCCAGTGAAACCAGACGAGAAAGTTCCAGTTAAAGACAAAGCGCACTTAACTCCAGAAGAGAAAAAACAAGTGGAAGATAAAGTCAAAGCGAAGAACCCAGGTAAGGAAGTCACTGTAGGCGAAGACGGCACCGCAACGTTGAAAGATCCAACAACCGGCATCAGTCACCAAATTCCAGGAAGTGACTTGGTCAACCAAGATTTCACCCCAGTGAAACCAGACGAGAAAGTTCCAGTTAAAGACAAAGCGCACTTAACTCCAGAAGAGAAAAAACAAGTGGAAGACAAAGTCAAAGCGAAGAACCCAGGTAAGGAAGTCACTGTAGGCGAAGACGGCACCGCAACGTTGAAAGATCCAACAACCGGCATCAGTCACCAAATTCCAGGAAGTGACTTGGTCAACCAAGGATTCACCCCAGTGAAACCAGACGAGAAAGTTCCAGTTAAAGACAAAGCGCACTTAACTCCAGAAGAGAAAAAACAAGTGGAAGACAAAGTCAAAGCGAAGAACCCAGGTAAGGAAGTCACTGTAGGCGAAGACGGCACCGCAACGTTGAAAGATCCAACAACCGGCATCAGTCACCAAATTCCAGGAAGTGACTTGGTCAACCAAGATTTCACCCCAGTGAAACCAGACGAGAAAGTTCCAGTTAAAGACAAAGCGCACTTAACTCCAGAAGAGAAAAAACAAGTGGAAGACAAAGTCAAAGCGAAGAACCCAGGTAAGGAAGTCACTGTAGGCGAAGACGGCACCGCAACGTTGAAAGATCCAACAACCGGCATCAGTCACCAAATTCCAGGAAGTGACTTGGTCAACCAAGGATTCACCCCAGTGAAACCAGACGAGAAAGTTCCAGTTAAAGACAAAGCGCACTTAACTCCAGAAGAGAAAAAACAAGTGGAAGATAAAGTCAAAGCGAAGAACCCAGGTAAGGAAGTCACTGTAGGCGAAGACGGCACCGCAACGTTGAAAGATCCAACAACCGGCATCAGTCACCAAATTCCAGGAAGTGACTTGGTCAACCAAGATTTCACCCCAGTGAAACCAGACGAGAAAGTTCCAGTTAAAGACAAAGCGCACTTAACTCCAGAAGAGAAAAAACAAGTGGAAGACAAAGTCAAAGCGAAGAACCCAGGTAAGGAAGTCACTGTAGGCGAAGACGGCACCGCAACGTTGAAAGATCCAACAACCGGCATCAGTCACCAAATTCCAGGAAGTGACTTGGTCAACCAAGGATTCACCCCAGTGAAACCAGACGAGAAAGTTCCAGTTAAAGACAAAGCGCACTTAACTCCAGAAGAGAAAAAACAAGTGGAAGACAAAGTCAAAGCGAAGAACCCAGGTAAGGAAGTCACTGTAGGCGAAGACGGCACCGCAACGTTGAAAGATCCAACAACCGGCATCAGTCACCAAATTCCAGGAAGTGACTTGGTCAACCAAGATTTCACCCCAGTGAAACCAGACGAGAAAGTTCCAGTTAAAGACAAAGCGCACTTAACTCCAGAAGAGAAAAAACAAGTGGAAGACAAAGTCAAAGCGAAGAACCCAGGTAAGGAAGTCACTGTAGGCGAAGACGGCACCGCAACGTTGAAAGATCCAACAACCGGCATCAGTCACCAAATTCCAGGAAGTGACTTGGTCAACCAAGGATTCACCCCAGTGAAACCAGACGAGAAAGTTCCAGTTAAAGACAAAGCGCACTTAACTCCAGAAGAGAAAAAACAAGTGGAAGACAAAGTCAAAGCGAAGAACCCAGGTAAGGAAGTCACTGTAGGCGAAGACGGCACTGCAACGTTGAAAGATCCAACAACCGGCATCAGTCACCAAATTCCAGGAAGTGACTTGGTCAACCAAGATTTCACCCCAGTGAAACCAGACGAGAAAGTTCCAGTTAAAGACAAAGCGCACTTAACTCCAGAAGAGAAAAAACAAGTGGAAGACAAAGTCAAAGCGAAGAACCCAGGTAAGGAAGTCACTGTAGGCGAAGACGGCACTGCAACGTTGAAAGATCCAACAACTGGCATCAGTCACCAGATTCCAGGAACAGACTTAGTCAACCAAGACTTCACCCCAGTGAAACCAGACGAGAAAGTTCCAGTTAAAGACAAAGCGCACTTAACTCCAGAAGAGAAAAAACAAGTGGAAGACAAAGTCAAAGCGAAGAACCCAGGTAAGGAAGTCACTGTAGGCGAAGACGGCACCGCAACGTTGAAAGACCCAACAACAGGCATCAGTCACCAGATTCCAGGAACCGACTTAGTCAACCAAGACTTTGGTGTAAACGGTATTCCAGAAGTAACTCCAAGTCAACCAGCCTACACAGATCCAGTAGGAACAAGCAATACGGATGGAGAAGGTAACCTAATTACACCGCCAACTGTCGAGATTCCAGCCTACACAGATCCAGAAGGAACAAGCAATACAGATGGCGAAGGAAATGTAATTACGCCACCAACTGTAGATATTCCAGCCTACACAGATCCAGTAGGAACAAGCAATACAGATGGCGAAGGCAATGTCATTACACCACCAACTGTCGAGGTCCCAGCCTACACAGATCCAGTAGGAACAAGCATTACGGATGGCGAGGGCAATGTCATTACGCCACCAACTGTAGATATTCCAGCCTACACAGATCCAGTGGGAACAAGCAATACAGATGGCGAAGGCAATGTCATTACACCACCAACTGTCGAGGTTCCAGCCTACACAGATCCAGTAGGAACAAGCATTACGGATGGAGAAGGTAACCTAATTACGCCACCAATAGCAGAGATTCCAGCCTACACAGATCCAGTAGGAACAAGCAGTACGGATGGAGAAGGTAACCTAATTACACCGCCAACAGCAGAGGTTCCAGCCTACACAGATCCAGTAGGAACAAGCATTACGGATGGAGAAGGCAACCTAATTACGCCACCAAGTGTCGAAGTTCCAGCCTACACAGATCCAGTAGGAACCAGCAGTAGGGACGGCGACGGTAACGTAGTTACGCCACCAACAGCAGAAGTCCCAGCCTATACAGGTAGTGTGAATGGTATTTCAGAAGAAATGCCAGCTCAGCCACATAAGGACGGCAGTGCTAATGAAATGTCAGAGGGAACTCCAAAATCTGTAACTACAATAAATAAAGATCGACAACTTCCAAATACAGGAACAGAGAAATCAAATAGGTCACTTATTGTAGCTCTTTTAGCAGCTATGACTGGCGGACTTCTCATTTCACGAAAACGGAAGGATGAAGAGTAACGACTTGTAGATTATGAAGTCAATAACAAGTGATTTGTATAAAATCAGTAAAATAAGTTGATATACAAGTAACTATGTTTAAATCAGAAAGCAACGTGTCTAGCGTTGCTTTTTGATTGCTTCTTTGTCAACTGTAGTAGGTTGAAGGAAAGCTAATACTCTTCGAAAATCAAAGAGCAAACTAGGAAGCGAACCACAGGTTGCTCAAACACCGTTTTGAGGTTGTGGATAGAACTGACGAAGTCAGCTCAAAACACTGTTTTGAGGCTGTAGATAAGACTGACGAAGTCAGTAACATATATACGGCAAGGCTAAGCTGAAGTAGTTTGAATAGTATAAGATAGTGTGGATTATCTAATTCATGGAGTTGGATTTGAAGGTAAAATAGTCGATCGATGTTTAGATAGAATGTAGATTATTTCTTGCGTTTTATATCGAGGTGTGATATATTTTATATAGCGAAGTGCGATATATCGAACTAAATAGGAGGTGGCTATATATGGAATTAACGGATAAGATTCGTCGAGTTTATCTTCCGATGACGGAAACGGGTTTTTATATCTTGTTCTGTCTGCAAAAGGAAGGTCATGGTTATAGTATTACGCAAAAGGTCAAGGAGATGACAGATTCGCAAGTCTTGATTAGTCCTGGAACTATGTATGGAACCTTGTCAAAAATGGAAAAGGATGGTTTGATTTCCTTTGTCCGAGAAGAGGAGAAACGGAAAATCTATCATATCACAGACTTGGGACGAAAAGTCTTAGATATTGAATTGAAGCGTATTGAACGGCTCTATAGAAACAGTCGGGAGGAAGGATGATGGAAAAGAAGATTGTTTATAGAATTGCTACCATTGCGGATTATGATAGAGAGGCTTTATATCTTAGAAAAATGCATGCTGAGGGTTGGAGACTTAAGGAAGTGACCCACTCTAACTTAGTAGTTGCGGTTAAGTATACTTTTGAAAAGTGTCAGCCTGAGCAGATGTCTTATCAGTTGGACTTTTATCCCATGAAAAAATCAGAGAGAGCCTCCTATTTACAACTGTTTAAAGACTGTGGCTGGGAGCATATTATAGACTTTAATAGTTTTTCCTACTTTAGAAAAGCACATTCTGAAATTGAATCGAATGTAGAATTTGAAACCTATAATGACTCTGCTGGGAAGTTAGCTATGGTTAACCGCATTTTAACAATGCGGATGCTTCCTATTTTACTTCTCTTTGCAGCTCTACTACCGGTTTTTTCAAAGTTCCTCGGTAGAGGTAGTTATTTCAGTTGGGAAGTGTTTTTGATTTTCATAATAGATTGGGTTTTATTGATAGTTTTTGTGATTCAGATTTCTTATATTTTTTGGAAATTGTTTCAAAAGTGGAAAGAATTATCTAATAAATAACGTCAGGCATGTTTTCTAATTTTGGGGTAAGACAATGAATAGCAGAGTAGAATTTCGGATCTTCACGATTCTTGATTTGGATAAGAAAGAAGAATATTTACATGAGATGCACTTGGAAGGTTGGAGGTATAGAACGAGTCGTTTTGGTTTGTTCTATTTTGACCAATGTCAACCGGACGATGTCATCTACCGTATCTATGATTCTAGGTTTCTTAAAAAGCATAAGCATGAACTGCAAGATTTTAGAAATAGAGGTTGGGAATTAATAGAAACAGGTTTTTGTTCGATTCTTCGTAAATCGGCTTCTGATATACTTTCGGAGGATCAAGTCTATATGAGTAATAATCTCAGGTGGGAAGTTATGCGATCTAGACTTCGTTCCTGTACAGCTACTTTCTTAGGTGGTCTTGTTGTTTGTATGAGTTTATTTAAAGAAGAACTTTCTATGTCTTTCTTCATTATTTTTCTTTTATATGCTTTTCTGATTTCTTATCTAATCTATGGTTATTTCAGATTAAAAAGGAAATACCAAGTAGATGAATAGCAAGGTTCTAGGTCTTCAGACTGATTTTTAGCACTCTTGATAAAAGAGTGCTAATTTTTTGAGTTTTTATCTTGACATTCTCTTCTAAGGGTGTATAATAGAATCATAAGTTAGCACTTGAGGGTATCGAGTGCTAATCGATCAGACAGAGAGGAGTGATGAGATGGTTACAGAGCGTCAACAGGATATTTTAAATCTGATTATTGACATCTTTACCAAAACGCACGAACCTGTCGGATCCAAAGCCTTGCAAGAGTCTATTAACTCTAGCAGCGCAACCATTCGTAATGACATGGCGGCTCTAGAAAAGCAAGGTTTGCTTGAAAAGGCTCATACTTCAAGTGGTCGGATGCCAAGTGTTGCTGGTTTTCAGTACTATGTGAAACACTCACTGGATTTTGACCGACTGGCTGAAAATGAGGTTTATGAGATTGTTAAAGCCTTTGATCAGGAATTCTTCAAACTGGAGGATATTCTGCAAGAGGCCGCTAACCTACTGACAGACCTGAGTGGCTGTACGGTAGTAGCACTAGATGTTGAACCGAGCAGGCAACGTTTGACAGCCTTTGATATCGTCGTTCTGGGGCAACATACAGCATTGGCAGTATTCACCCTAGACGAGTCTCGAACGGTTACCAGTCAGTTTCTGATTCCAAGGAACTTTTTGCAGGAGGATTTGCTGAAACTGAAGAGCATTATTCAGGAACGTTTCCTAGGTCACACTGTTCTAGATATTCACTACAAGATTCGGACAGAGATTCCGCAGATTATCCAGCGTTACTTTACAACAACGGACAATGTTATCGATCTCTTTGAACACATCTTTAAGGAAATGTTCAACGAAACATTGTGGTGGCGGGCAAGGTTAATCTCTTGAATTTTGCCAATCTGGCAGCCTATCAGTTCTTTGACCAACCGCAAAAGGTGGCTCTGGAGATTCGTGAGGGTTTGCATGAAGATCAGATGCAAAACGTCCGTGTTGCAGACAGTCAAGAGTCCTGTCTAGCTGACCTAGCGGTGATTAGTAGCAAGTTTCTCATTCCTTATCGGGGAGTTGGAATTCTAGCGATTATCGGTCCTGTTAATCTGGATTACCAACAGCTAATCAACCAAGTCAATGTGGTCAACCGTGTTTTGACCATGAAGTTGACAGATTTTTACCGCTACCTCAGCAGTAATCATTACGAAGTACATTAAGATTGAAATCATTAAAGGAGGCGAAAATGGCCCAAGATATAAAAAATGAAGAAGTAGAAGAAGTCCAAGAAGAGGAAGTTGTGGAAACAGCTGAAGAAACAACTCCTGAAAAGTCTGAGTTGGACTTGGCAAATGAACGTGCGGATGAGTTCGAAAATAAATACCTTCGCGCTCATGCAGAAATGCAAAATATCCAACGCCGTGCCAATGAAGAGCGTCAAAACTTGCAACGTTATCGTAGCCAGGACTTGGCAAAAGCGATTCTCCCCTTCTTTGGACAACCTTGAGCGTGCACTCGCAGTTGAAGGTTTGACAGACGATGTGAAGAAGGGCTTGGAAATGGTGCAAGAAAGCTTGATTCATGCTTTGAAAGAAGAAGGAATCGAAGAAATCACAGCTGAGGGCGAATTTGACCATAACTATCATATGGCCATCCAAACTCTCCCAGCAGACGATGACCACCCAGCAGATACCATCGCCCAAGTCTTCCAAAAAGGCTACAAACTCCATGACCGCATCCTACGCCCAGCCATGGTAGTAGTGTACAACTAGGCAATTCTGACGGTAGCTAAAGCAACTCGTCAGAAAACGGCAATCGCTATGGCGTTTGCCTAGCCTCCTTACTAACTCGTCGTCGAAATAAAATCGATTTTGACTCCTCGTGTCGTAACATAATAGAAAACTTGTCCGAAACGACACTAAACTATGAAGAAAGATAAAATATGTTTGGTTTTGCAATAGTGAGCAAAGCGAACCAAAGACGATACTCTTCGCCGTGGCGCTACTTGCGCAAACTTTGAGACCATAGGCTCAAAGTTTAGTCAAAGAGATTGACGAGGTTAAGCTCTGACGGCGCCGCCACCTAAGAAGAGTATCAAAAAGAAAAATAGAAAATTAACTAACAAGGAGAAAAACACATGTCTAAAATTATCGGTATTGACTTAGGTACAACAAACTCAGCAGTAGCAGTTCTTGAAGGAACTGAAAGCAAAATCATCGCAAACCCAGAAGGTAACCGCACAACTCCATCTGTAGTATCATTCAAAAACGGCGAAATCATCGTTGGTGACGCTGCAAAACGTCAAGCAGTAACAAATCCAGATACAGTCATCTCTATCAAATCTAAGATGGGAACTTCTGAAAAAGTTTCTGCTAATGGAAAAGAATACACTCCACAAGAAATCTCAGCTATGATTCTTCAATACTTGAAAGGCTACGCTGAAGACTACCTTGGTGAAAAAGTAACCAAAGCAGTTATCACAGTTCCTGCTTACTTCAACGACGCTCAACGTCAAGCAACGAAAGACGCTGGTAAAATCGCTGGTCTTGAAGTAGAACGTATCGTCAACGAACCAACAGCAGCAGCCCTTGCTTACGGTTTGGACAAGACTGACAAAGAAGAAAAAATCTTGGTATTCGACCTTGGTGGTGGTACATTCGACGTATCTATCCTTGAATTGGGTGACGGTGTCTTCGACGTATTGTCAACTGCAGGGGACAACAAACTTGGTGGTGATGACTTTGACCAAAAAATCATCGACCACTTGGTAGCAGAATTCAAGAAAGAAAACGGTATTGACTTGTCTACTGACAAGATGGCAATGCAACGTTTGAAAGATGCAGCTGAAAAAGCGAAGAAAGACCTTTCTGGTGTAACTTCAACACAAATCAGCCTGCCATTTATCACTGCTGGTGAAGCTGGACCTCTTCACTTGGAAATGACTTTGACTCGTGCGAAATTTGACGATTTGACTCGTGACCTTGTAGAACGTACAAAAGTTCCAGTTCGTCAAGCCCTTTCAGATGCAGGTTTGAGCTTGTCAGAAATCGACGAAGTTATCCTTGTTGGTGGTTCAACTCGTATCCCAGCTGTTGTAGAAGCAGTTAAGGCTGAAACTGGTAAAGAACCAAACAAATCAGTAAACCCTGACGAAGTAGTTGCTATGGGTGCTGCGATCCAAGGTGGTGTGATTACTGGTGATGTTAAAGACGTTGTTCTTCTTGACGTAACACCATTGTCACTTGGTATCGAAACAATGGGTGGTGTCTTCACAAAACTCATCGACCGTAACACAACTATTCCAACATCTAAATCACAAGTCTTCTCAACAGCAGCAGACAACCAACCAGCCGTTGATATCCACGTTCTTCAAGGTGAACGCCCAATGGCGGCAGATAACAAGACTCTTGGACGTTTCCAATTGACAGACATCCCAGCTGCACCTCGTGGAATTCCTCAAATCGAAGTAACATTTGACATCGACAAGAACGGTATTGTGTCTGTTAAGGCCAAAGACCTTGGAACTCAAAAAGAACAAACAATTGTCATCCAATCGAACTCAGGTTTGACTGACGAAGAAATCGACCGCATGATGAAAGATGCAGAAGCTAACGCTGAAGCAGATAAGAAACGTAAAGAAGAGGTTGACCTTCGTAATGAAGTAGACCAAGCAATCTTTGCGACTGAAAAGACAATCAAGGAAACTGAAGGCAAAGGCTTTGATGCAGAACGTGCTGCTGCCCAAGCTGCCCTTGATGACCTTAAGAAAGCGCAAGAAGACAACAACTTGGACGAAATGAAAGCAAAACTTGAAGCATTGAACGAAAAAGCTCAAGGACTTGCTGTTAAACTCTACGAACAAGCCGCAGCAGCGCAACAAGCTCAAGCAGGAGCAGAAGGCGCACAAGCAACAGGAAACGCAGGCGATGACGTCGTAGACGGAGAGTTTACGGAAAAATAAAATAGTCCAGTGGACTATTTTATCCCGAGCTTGAAAATCAGGAGAGCGAGGTAGTTAAGAATGACTAATCACTAAAGTGATTGTCATTCTACGGCAATCGCTATGGCGATTTGCCTAGACGCTTTACTAGTTCAAAAACAAAGTATAATCGACTTTGTTTTTGAACGTCGTAATGATAGGAAGAAATCCAGAGGTTGCAACCCAGCCTCTGTTTTTCGGTAAAATAGAGGATGTTGCGTATGAAAAAAGTACTTTGTATCATTTATCCTAATTTTTCTCTTTATGAGATAACCACTTTAACGAGTACTTTAGCTCTGTCTTTTGATATCACTATTGATTATGTAGCTTCTGAGAATTCGATGGTGGTCTCTGAGGATGGTTTGCCCTGTCAACCGACGAAAACATTGGATCAGATCCGCATAGAAGATTATTCTTGTGTGATTTTGCCAGGAATGGTAAATATAGGTCCTACTATACAAGATGAGAAATTGATCTCGTTTTTGAGAAGTCTTAATGAGCAAGATATCCTAATTGCAGCCATTTCTTCAGCGCCCCTTTTATTGGCGAAAGCAGGCTTGTTGAACGACACGAAATTTACAGGTGGAATTTGGCAAAACTTCTTTGACTATTTTGAATTTCTTCCACGTGAGAATTTCCAACCGAAAGTTCTTGTCCAAGATAAACAAATCATTACGGCTATCGGTTTTGCACATCAAGAGTTTGCAAGAAAGTGATTTTCGGTTTAGGGTTGGTAGAAAATACTGACAACTATTTTAAAGAACAGAACGAGTATGCTGAAGAGGATTTGATATTTACTCTATCAGATGAAGAGTTTGATCAAGTGAAGCAGAGTATAGAAAACAGCCACTAAAGATTTACATGAAAATTATAGAAAGGAATAAGGGTGTTCAGGGAATTGAACTCGCACTCTGAGCTTTCTTACTAAATATAACAGAAAGGAATTGAACCCGACCTAAATTCTCGGAAAAAAGATAAATCTGTCTAGGAGCATCGCTCCAGCATCAGATTTCCTATTTTTCAGTCGAATTTTACGGTCTTGGTATCTTGTATGAACAATACTGAATTTTATGATCGTCTGGGGGTGTCCAAAAACGCTTCGGCAGACGAGATCAAAAAGGCTTATCGTAAGCTTTCCAAAAAATATCACCCAGATATCAATAAGGAGCCTGGTGCTGAGGACAAGTACAAGGAAGTTCAAGAAGCCTATGAGACTTTGAGTGACGACCAAAAACGGGCTGCATATGACCAATATGGTGCTGCTGGAGCCAACGGTGGCTTTGGTGGTGCAGGCGGTTTTGGCGGTTTCAACGGTGCAGGTGGCTTCGGTGGTTTTGAGGATATTTTCTCAAGTTTCTTCGGCGGAGGGGGAGCTTCACGCAATCCAAATGCTCCCCGTCAGGGGGATGACCTCCAATACCGTGTGAACTTGACCTTTGAAGAAGCTATTTTTGGAGCTGAAAAAGAAGTTAAATACAACCGTGAAGCAAGCTGTCGTACATGTAATGGCTCTGGTGCTAAGCCAGGAACAAGTCCAGTCACTTGTGGACGCTGTCATGGAGCTGGTGTCATTAACGTTGATACACAAACTCCTCTTGGTATGATGCGTCGTCAAGTAACCTGTGATGTCTGTCATGGTCGTGGAAAAGAAATTAAAGATCCATGTACAACATGTCACGGAACAGGGCATGAAAAACAAGCTCATAGCGTACATGTGAAAATCCCTGCTGGTGTGGAAACAGGTCAACAAATTCGCTTAGCTGGTCAGGGTGAAGCAGGATTTAACGGTGGACCATACGGTGACTTGTACGTGGTGGTTTCTGTGGAAGCCAGCGACAAGTTTGAACGTGAAGGAACGACTATCTTCTACAATCTCAACCTAAACTTTGTCCAAGCAGCTCTTGGTGATACGGTAGATATCCCAACTGTTCATGGTGATGTTGAATTGGTTATCCCAGAGGGCACTCAGACTGGTAAGAAATTCCGTCTACGTGGCAAGGGAGCTCCGAGCCTTCGTGGTGGTGCAGTTGGGGACCAATACGTTACCGTCAATGTCGTGACTCCGACAGGCTTGAACGACCGCCAAAAAGCAGCCTTGAAAGAATTCGCGGCTGCTGGTGACTTGAAAGTAAATCCAAAGAAAAAAGGCTTCTTTGACCATATTAAAGATGCCTTTGAAGGAGAATAAAGTAAAAAGAGCCGAGTGGCTCTTTTTATTTATAGATTTTTTAAGACTTTCCTTAAGTAATGACGGACGGTAGCGACCTTCTTCGAAGTTCCATACCTAAACTTTGAGCCTAGGTCTCAAAGTTTCCGTACACCTGAAACCAAGCTGTTTCAGGTGTTTTCATTACGGCGGAAAGTCTTCGATTTAGTTGTGAAATGGGGAATAATACTCTTCAAAAATCTCTTCAAACCACGTCAGCATCGGTTTGTCGTATATATGTTACTGACTTCATCAGTCTCATCTACAACCTCAAAGCAGTGCTTTGAGCAGCCTGTGCCTAGCTTTCTAGTTTGCTCTTTGATTTTTATTGAGTATGAGTTGCCTAAATTATGATGTATAGTTGATGAGATATAACTTGTTTACTTTTTAAAAAAGAGCCGTCGGGCTCTTTTTACTTATCTTCGATTTCCTGTGTCTCTTTGATCACAGCTAGTCTAGTCTGGATATCCTTTTCCAAGACCTTAAACTTGTAAGTCAGGTCTTCTTGGTATTCCTTGATGAGTTCTTTTTGCTGGTCGATGATGTGCAGGCTGTTTTGGATAATATCCACATCGTCCTTGATAGCTTGAACGCGGTCAGTGGTATTCAAGACTTCATCTGTGATGGTTTGGCGATTTTTTGTGACCAGATAACTTCCAGCGGCAGCTCCTGCAAATAGCAGTAGATTAGATAATTTCATGGCAACTCCTTAGGCGTTTTTGATGGTTTCAGCGACTTGAGCAAGTTTGTCAAAGTCTGGTTCGTGGGCGATAAAATCAATTTTGAGGTCATCGTCTGCACTGTAGCGAGGCACGAGGTGAACGTGGGTATGGAAGACTGTTTGCCCTGCGATTTCTTCACAGTTGGCAATGATATTCATACCAGCAGCCTTGGTAGCTTTCATGACTTTCTGAGCTACTTTTGGTACTTGGGCAAAGAGTTGGCTGGCGCTCGTAGCGTCCATCTCCAAAAGATTGCGATAGTGCTTTTTGGGTACGACCAAGGTGTGTCCAGGTGTCACTTGAGAGATATCAAGAAAGGCAAGAACCTGCTCATCTTCATATACTTTTGAAGCAGGAATTTCCCCTGCGATGATTTTACAAAAAATGCAATCTGACATAAAATCTACCTCTACTGTATTGAATTTTGATATAATATAGCTACATTATACCAGATTTGGAGAAAATATGTTAGAAATTAAAAACCTGACAGGTGGCTATGTTCATGTTCCTGTCTTGAAAGATGTGTCTTTTACTGTTGAAAGTGGGCAGTTGGTCGGTTTGATTGGTCTCAATGGTGCTGGGAAATCGACGACAATTAATGAAATTATCGGTCTCTTGACACCTTATAGTGGCTCCATCAATATCAATGGACTTACTCTTCAAGAAGATGCAACGAGCTACCGCAAGCAGATTGGCTACATTCCTGAGACGCCTAGCTTGTATGAGGAATTGACCCTCAGAGAGCATATCGAAACGGTTGCCATGGCTTATGGTATTGAGCAGAAAGTGGCTTTTGAGCGAGTAGATCCCTTGTTAAAAATGTTTCGTCTGGATCAGAAATTGGACTGGTTCCCTGTTCATTTTTCAAAAGGGATGAAGCAAAAGGTCATGATTATCTGTGCTTTTGTGGTGGATCCGAGTCTCTTTATCGTGGATGAGCCTTTCCTTGGTCTTGATCCTCTGGCTATTGCAGACTTGATTCAGCTTTTGGAAGTGGAAAAGCAAAAGGGCAAGTCCATTCTCATGAGTACCCACGTGTTAGATTCGGCGGAGAAGATGTGTGATGCTTTTGTCATTCTTCACAAAGGGGAAGTGCGTGCTAAGGGAAATCTCCTGCAACTGCGCGAAGCCTTTGACATGCCTGAGGCTAGTTTGAATGATATTTACTTGGCTCTGACCAAAGAGGAGAAGCTATGAAAGACTTGTTTTTAAAGAGAAAGCAGGGTTTTCGTAAGGAGTGTCTTGGTTATCTGCGCTATGTTCTCAATGACCACTTTGTCTTGTTCCTGCTTGTCTTGCTGGGGTTTTTAGCCTACCAGTACAGTCAACTTTTACAGCATTTCCTGAAAATCATTGGCCTATCCTTTTGTTTGTAGGAATTACGTCTGTTTTACTTTTGCTTTGGGGAGGAATTGCCACCTATATGGAGGCTCCAGACAAGCTCTTTCTCTTAGTTGGAGAAGAGGAAATCAAGCTTCACCTCAAGCGTCAAACTGGCATTTCCCTATTCTTTTGGCTCTTTGTCCAGACCCTTTTCTTGCTTTTATTTGCGCCTTTATTTTTGGCAATGGGCTATGGCTTGCCTGTTTTTCTGGTCTATGTGCTTTTATTGGGAGTAGGTAAATATTTCCTCTTTCGTCAAAAGGTCAGCAAATTTTTCACTGAAACTGGACTGGACTGGGACTATGTCATTTCCCAAGAAAGCAAGCGTAAGCAAGCCTTACTTCGTTTCTTTGCCCTCTTTACGCAGGTCAAGGGAATTTCAAACAGCGTCAAGCGTCGTGCCTATCTGGACTTTATCCTAAAGGCTGTTCAGAAGGTGCCTGGAAAGATTTGGCAAAATCTCTATCTGCGTTCTTATTTGCGAAATGGAGACCTCTTTGCCCTCAGCCTTCGTCTGCTCTTGCTTTCCTTGCTGGCGCAGGTTTTTATCGAGCAAGCTTGGATTGCGACAGCAGTGGTGGTTCTCTTTAACTACCTCTTGCTCTTCCAGTTGCTGGCCCTCTATCATGCCTTTGACTACCAGTATTTGACCCAACTCTTTCCGCTGGACAAGGGGCAAAAGGAAAAAGGCTTGCAGGCAGTAGTCCGAGGATTGACCAGTTTGGTCTTAGTAGTGGAATTAGTCGTTGGGTTGATTACCTTCCAAGAAAAACTAGCTCTTCTAGCCTTACTGGGAGCTGGTTTGGTTTTACTAGTCTTGTACTTACCTTATCAGGTAAAACGTCAGATGCAGGACTAATCTTGCCTATATGACACTAAAAAAGAAGTTGAGTTCAGTTTGTCTCAGCTTCTTTTATTTTCTACAAGATAATGGTTGGTCCGTAGAGACTCAACTTGGTCTTGACTTGGTCAAAGTGGAAGCGGTCATAGGCCCGCCAAGCGGCGCGAGTAGGAGCGTCTGGATTGAGGGCACTGAGTCCCATGAGAAGACTGGAAGTCTGGTAAAAATTTTTTTCCAGTTCAATCAATACTCGATTATCCACAGTCTCAGCCTTGGCTAGAAAAACCAAGAATAGAGTTTAATTGCTCCTGAAAGCGGGCGTCGTCAGCGGTTGCCTGTTTGCATGCTTGATAGGCTTTGTTTAAGTCAGTAATCAAAGTTTGAGCTCTTTTGATAGGGTCTGTATCTGTCATGAGAATTCCTCCTTTAATCTGGGTGCCAGTCTTGATTCTAGCAACTGTGTTTTGATACTGTCAGTCTATCACTTTTTATCTCCTTTTTCACCATAAAATCTTTAATTGTACTTGAAATTTCCTGAATGGTACTGTTAAGATTTTATGATAAAATAGTTGTAAGATTATCATGCTTATTTGAGGAACAAGCTACCTTGCAGGAGCTTTGAAGGCCTATTTAAGATTTGGTGGGCTTGTGTCAGAGTATTTTTGCTATTCTCTTTTTAGGAAGAAATTGAAAGAAGGAGAGTAATAAGATGAGAATATTTGTTTTAGAGGATGATTTTTCCCAACAAGCTAGGATTGAAACGACGATTGAGAAATTTTTGAAAGAACATCATATCACTCCCAGCTCTTTTGAGGTCTTTGGCAAGCCAGACCAGCTGCTGGCAGAGGTGCATGAGAAGGGGGCGCATCAGCTATTCTTTTTGGATATTGAGATTCGAAATGAGGAGATGAAAGGGCTGGAGGTGGCTAGAAAGATTCGGGATCGAGATCCTTATGCTCTGATTGTCTTTGTGACGACTCACTCAGAGTTTATGCCCCTGTCCTTTCGCTACCAAGTGTCTGCTTTGGACTATATTGATAAGGCCCTTTCGGCAGAGGAGTTTGAATCTCGTATCGAGACAGCCCTTCTCTATGCCAATAGTCAAGACAGTAAAAGTCTGGCGGAAGATTGCTTTTATTTTAAATCAAAATTTGCCCAATTCCAGTATCCTTTTAAAGAAGTTTACTATCTCGAAACGTCGCCCAGAGCCCATCGTGTTATTCTCTATACCAAGACAGACAGGTTGGAATTTACAGCGAGTTTAGAGGAGGTTTTCAAGCAGGAACCCCGTCTCTTGCAGTGCCATCGCTCTTTTCTCATCAATCCTGCTAATGTGGTGCGTTTGGATAAGAAAGAAAAACTCCTTTTCTTTCCTAATGGCGGAAGCTGTATGATTGCGCGTTATAAGGTCAGAGAAGTGTCTGAAGCTATTAATAACTTACACTGAGCTAGGAGAGTTTATGAATATTGCTTGGATATTGTTGTATACACTTGTTACTCATGGGCTAGAAATTGTCATTTTCTTTAAGGTGGATGGAATTGGTATCACTTTTGAGAGGATTTTTAAGGCTTTTCTTTTTAAGATACTGTTGGCCTTTGTTTTTTTAATGATTGAATATATGGTAGGAGATAATTACCTATTTTATTTTATGGAACCCTTGTACGGCATAGGCTTATCTTTCTTATTGTTAAGAGGACTTCCTAAAAAACTCCTTCTCTTTTATGGTCTCTTTCCAATGATATTAGTGAATCTCTTTCATAGAGGTGTTTCCTATTTTGTGCTTCCATTTTTGGGACAAGGGCAAGTATATGATGACTACTCATTTGCTTGGTTATGTATAATAATTTTCAATTTCTTCATTTCCCTAGTCTTTTTGAAATGGTTGGACTATGATTTCACTAACTTGAGAAGGGAGATTCTAGATAAAACTTTTCAAAAGTCCCTGACTAAGATTAACTGGATAATGGGGGCGTACTATTTGGTGATGCAAAGTCTGTCTTTCTTTGAATATGAACAAGGTATTCAATCAAAGACTGTTCGCCATCTGATTCTGGTGTTTTACTTTCTCTTTTTTATGGGGATTATCAAGAAACTGGATACCTATTTGAAGGACAAACTCCATGAGAGATTGGACCAAGAACAGGCCTTGCGCTACAGAGATATGGAGCGATATAGTCGGCATATAGAGGAGCTTTACAAAGAAGTACGGAGCTTTCGTCATGATTATACCAACCTCTTGACCAGCTTACGTCTGGGCATTGAAGAGGAGGATATGGAGCAGATAAAAGAGGTCTACGACTCGGTCTTAAAGGATTCCAGTGAGAAATTACATGACAATAAATATGACCTTGGTCGATTGGTAAATATTCGTGATAAAGCCCTCAAAAGTCTCCTAGCAGGGAAATTTCTAAAAGCCAGAGATAAGAAGATTGTCTTTAATGTCGAAGTTCCTGAGGAGATTCAGGTCGAGGGGATGAGCCTGCTTGATTTTCTAACCATTGTGTCTATCCTTTGTGACAATGCCATTGAAGCCAGTGTAGAGGCTAGTCAACCTCATGTTTCAATTGCCTTTTTAAAAAATGGAGCACAGGAGACCTTTATCATTGAAAACTCCATCAAAGAAGAGGGCATCGATATTTCTGAAATCTTCTCCTTTGGAGCCAGTTCTAAAGGGGAGGAGAGAGGAGTTGGTCTCTATACCGTCATGAAGATTGTGGAAAGCCATCCCAATACCAGTCTAAATACCACCTGCCAAAATCAAGTCTTTCGTCAGGTACTTACTGTGATACATGCAGAATGATAAAAAATAAGACCGAGAGTTCTTGTTTCTCGGTCTGTATGGTTGAATAGTCAATCAAATTAGTTTTGAGTTACAGTCAATTGCTTGTATGAAGTAATTTTCTCTATCATCAACTATCGGGAGAGGTTTCTAATTTTTGAAATCTAATTCTGCTATATCTACTTTTTATTTTTAGTTTTTAATAATCCTATTATAGATAGAGTTATTAAAGTTATGGACATTAAACTGCTAAAAAAATAAATACTTTTGATGTTAATCCAATAGAAAAATAGTAATATTCCATAAAAAAATATTGGATATGTAATAAATCTTATTCTTCATGATTACTTGCCTCCGAATATAGATTTTTGCTGTGTTACAAATGTGACAAGTTTAGTATAGCACTGTTTTTAAAAAAATTTCATCCAAATCTTGAATGGTTATTGAAACATCTTGAATTGAACAAAGAACTTTCTCCTTACCAAAATAACGAATATCATTCATAAACCGAAAAATAATATATGTTATCATTATTTTTTGCTATAATGGTTAATGAGCTTACCATTCTTGTCTTCAATAAAAAATCAGTATTTGAAGAAAACTAGGAAACTAGTTATAGACAGTACTGCTTTACGGCGAGATGGTGTTGCAATAGTTTGAAGAATATTTCTTGGGTTCGAAACAAAATACTATAGTATGTGAGGTATCATAAATGAATAAGAAATCCTTTTTTATCATCTGTTCTACGTTGATTATAGCATCGAATCTTCTCATGCTATTTGTAGTGAACAAGGGAGAAGAAACAGGGGGCAACCTGTTTGTGATTGCTATAGCCTGTGTTTTGCTACCAGCCTTTTTATATGCAGTTGAAAACCAACTGACTTCATTGATAAGAGTAGAATCCATACTCCTGATTCAGTTGACAGTTATATCTCTACTCCGTCTTATCAACAGAATAGGGAGTACGCCTGAAATCTTCAACATTATTATTACCCTTCTCGCTTTGGCAAGTGGGACAGCTGGTATCCTTGTTGCGATCATGAGAATCTATCAGAATAGACGGAAGTAAGAGTGAATAGTTCTCGATTTTGTATTTTCACATTGTTAAGTTCCCCTAGGGCAAGTATGTTTTTCATGCTTGCTTTTTTTATTTTTAACAATTCAAGATGTTTTGATGACCATTTATGATTTGGATGGAAAATTTTAAAAAATAGTAGTATACTAACCTTATTAAACTTGTAATAGGACAAAAGTAAAAAGAGGTATTCCTCGTGAATATAAAAACAATGTTACCATTGGCTATTATGCTTGCTTAAAGGCTTGAGCCTGTAAGTAGAGGAACTGTACTTGGAGGTAATTATGGATTTCAAAAGTTTTCTTATTGTTTTTGTTGTTAGTATGCTTATTTCTTTTTATTACTTCTTTAATTAGGGAAAAAATTTTAAAATCTCCAAAGAAGAATAAAGATAGATCTAATTAGATAAAAAGATTTTTTATTGCTAGTTTAATCTACAGTGGAGTTTCTTTAATATTGTTTCGCCTGTCAAAATGATATGTGATAGCAGGATAAAAAATTTACAAATTAAGTTGGTATCAATACGGTGAAAAGGGCAAGTATGTTTTTCATGCTTGCTTTTTTTATTTTTAACAATTCAAGATGTTTTGATGACCATTTATGATTTGAGCGATCCAAGGTCAAAATGAGTGCTATACTGGCAGTGTAAAGGTTCTAGCTCAACAAAGATTCAGGAGGAAATCTTATGAGGAAAAAAATACTTGTCATTTTCATCTTGTATCTGATCATGTCCATCTTTCTATATCCGCTTAGGGAGAGTGCTTGGTATCATCTATTTTATACCATAGCCTATGTGATTGCAGTGATGATCTATTTTGCTTTAATGAAAAAGAAAGGAGCAAAGAAATGAAAACTTTTCTTGCTAAAAAACGGAACATCTTCCTTGCGAGATTGTTCCTAGGTCAGTTGCCCTTACTTGTCTCCACTTATCTATTTCTATCTCGTCAGTTTTTAAATTTTTCCTTGGTTTTCCAATTTCTCTTAGTGGTTATTAACTTGGCTTCTATTTTGCTTACTGTTTACCTCACTAGGGAAATGAGGGTTAGAGAGTTTGAAGATGATGATTTGGTTAGTCCTAGAACCAATCAACTCATGTATATCGGTTTGACAGGTTTTATGTCTATTATCTGTTTGTATAGAGGTATCACAGCAGGAGAATTCTATCAGCAATTAATTGCCTATATTGGCTCTATTCTCTGCTTGATTATCATGCTTCTGCTCATTTGGGGCTTGAAGTATTATAAAAAGTAGCTTGCCTTCCTATTCTGACAGAATCTTTGATTAGAAGGCTCTATTAAACTGTCCGTGAAATAAATGAATGGAGGTATTTAATATGAAATACAGATTATTTCTTGTTATTTTCTTGAGTAGTATGTTGAATCTTCTTTTAGGGACATTTTTACAAATCTCTAATGTATCGATTGGGTGGATTGTTCTCTACAGTGGATTATTTGAAGCAGGCGTTTTCCTTCTTGCTAATAAAGGGGTGACGGTACAAATCAAGGAGGCAGACATTAAAAACCGTTTTAAATTTATTTTTGGAAAAACGATATGGTTTCAAATTCTTTTGCTCATCTTTTTGATGGTCAAACTTTATCTTGGTTTGGATGTGAGGTTGATTTTATTCTATGGACATATTTTCATTGTCTTTAATGCCTTAATGTATCTATTATCTAGTAGTCAGGTTAGACTTAAAAAGAACAAACTGCCTTCTTAATCTTACAGCAGTAGAGCTTGACAAGAGGAGGTCATCATGTATAAACACTTATTTTTCCTAGATTCAAAAACCTTAGACTGGTTGACACCTTATATTCTAGTCTTGGCTTCTGACACCATTGCCTTTAACGTTTTTGTGCTAACCTTTGTATCTGTGGTTGTCTTTTATTTCCTGAATCCCATGCTAGCTTTAATGGCTATCTTCTTAGGGGGTGGTTATGTGGTCGTATTTTGGTTACTCAAATGGTTTGTTTTGGAAAGGTTAGAGCGAAAGGATGACTTGTAGGGAAGTCTGTTTGTTGAGGAGGATAGTTTTATGGCCATTTTCAATAAATGTCATGCCTTGTTTTTGGGATTTTTAGTATTTGCAATCGTTGGTGCAGCGGGTTATTCCGTCAATCAAGGCGATTATTTTCAACACCAGTACACATTTATTGCTGTAAAGAGTCTCTTGCTTTTCCTTAGTTTTGGTTATGCGAAATGGTTTGATATGATTTCTTTTGGGATGTTAAGTAAGAAACAACTCTTGCTGTTCATTGGAATCTTTCTTCTCACTGTGCTGGTAAGTATTAGCTATCATGCTTTTTTCTCAGTTGTTTCTGGTGCTTCGGCTCAACACCTTGAGGAAGCTAGTAAAGGACTTTCGCTTTCCTTTATTGTTAGTGCTACAGTTTTGGCACCTATCCAGGAGGAATTCATGTTTAGAGGGCTTCTTCAAGGTGCAGTTTTTGATAATTCTTGGCTGGGGCTTGTGCTGACATCCTCTCTCTTTTCTTTCATGCATGAACCTTATGATATTCCTTCGTTTTGCTATTATCTTTTCGGGGGCTTGTTGCTGGGCTTTGCTTATAAAAAGAGTCAAAACCTATGGGTTTCTACTCTAGTCCACATGTTTTACAACAGTTTGCCACTCTTAACTTATATTCAATGAAAATCAAAGGGCAAACTAGTAGCAGGCTGTACTGGAGTACAACAAGGCGACGTTAGTATAAAATGGTTTGTTTTGGAAAGACTAGAGTTAAAGGATGACTTGTAGGGAAGTCTGTTTCTTGAGGAGGATAATTTTATGGAGTTTTTTGATAAATTTCATGCCTTTTGTTTTGGATTTTTAGTACTAATAATCGTCATTACAGTTCCTTATACGATTAACCATGGGGATTTTTTTCAAAATGAATCTGCATTGATTATTGTAAGTTTTCTAGTAACCTCGCTGAGTGTTGTTTATGCTAGAAAGTTTGAAATGATTTCTTTTGGGATGTTAAGCAGGAAACAACTTTTGCTTTTTATTGCAATCTTTCTTCTAAGCGTTCTTGAGACGCTGGTTTATATTCATTTCTTTGCTATTTCTTCTGGCGCAGGAGTTCAACACTTGGCGGAAGTCAGCAGAGGAATTTCCCTGTCTTTGATTTTGACTTCCTCAGTTTTTGGACCCATCCAGGAGGAACTTATTTTCAGAGGACTTCTTCAAGGTACGGTTTTTGACAATTCTTGGTTAGGGCTTGTGCTAACTTCCTCTCTCTTTTCTTTTATGCATGGACCTTCTAATGTCCCTTCGTTTATTTTTTATCTGCTTGGGGGCTTGTTACTGGGCTTTGCTTATAAAAAGAGCCAAAACCTATGGGTTTCTACTCTAGTTCACATGTTTTACAATGCTTGGCCACTCTTATATTATTTATAAAAATCATGAAAGGTAAGCAGAAGACGGTGCTTGCCTTTTTCTTTCTATAATGATACCCAAGCCAATCCAGAGGCTTTTCTTTGAGAATCGGGTGTGGAGCGGTTGACGAATAGGCCAAAAACTAGTAGAATAGTAAGGAAACTTTATACGGAGGAAAGAAATGGATTTGGGTGATAATGAGCTAACACTGACTCCCATACCTGGGAAAAGTGGTAAGGCTTATATGGGTAGCTATCCTGATGGGAAGCGCATCTTTGTAAAAATGAACACCTCTCCAATCCTACCTGGTCTAGCTAGAGAACAAATTGCTCCGCAATTATTATGGAGTCGCCGTTTGGCAGATGGGCGTGATATGTGTGCTCAAGAATGGTTGACAGGCAAGATATTGACACCTATGATATGAATCGTAAGCAAATCGTCAATATTTTAACCCGTCTTCATCGCTCACGTCCTTTGATGACACAGTTGAGTCGCTTGGGCTATGCCATGGAAACACCTGTAGATTTACTGCAGTCTTGGCAAGAAACGGCTCCAGATGCTTTGCGTAAAAATCATTTTATCAGTGAAGTGATGGCTGATTTACGTCAGACTATTCCAGGATTTAGAGAGGACTATGCGACCATTGTCCATGGAGATGTACGACATAGTAATTGGATTGAGACAGATAGTGGCTTGATTTATTTGGTAGATTGGGATTCGGTTCGCTTGACCGATCGCATGTTTGATGTGGCCCATATGCTCTGCCATTATATTCCAGAACATCAGTGGAAGGAATGGTTGACCTACTACGGCTATAAGTACAATCAAACGGTATTAAGTAAATTGTATTGGTATGGTCAATTGTCTTATTTGAGCCAGATTTCCAAGTATTATATGAACCAAGATTTAGAAAATGTCAATCGGGAGATTCATGGCTTGCGTCACTTCCGAGACAAGTATGGAAAGAGAAGATGAGAGTTAGAAATCGTAAAGGGGCGACAGAATTACTAGAGGCAAATCCCCAGTATGTGGTCCTCAATCCCTTAGAAGCCAAGGGAAAATGGCGGAACCTGTTTGGCAACGACAATCCCATTCATGTGGAAGTTGGAAGTGGAAAGGGTGCCTTTGTTTCAGGTATGGCCAAACAAAACCCTGACATTAACTATATCGGGATTGATATTCAAAAGTCTGTTTTGAGTTATGCCTTGGACAAGGTGCTTGAAGTTGGAGTACCTAATATCAAGCTCTTGTGGGTAGATGGTTCTGACTTGACTGACTACTTTGAAGACGGTGAGATTGATCGTTTGTATCTGAACTTTTCAGATCCTTGGCCGAAAAAACGCCATGAAAAGCGTCGTTTGACCTACAAGACCTTCTTGGATACCTTCAAGCGCATCTTGCCTGAAAATGGAGAAATTCATTTCAAGACGGATAACCGTGGCTTGTTTGAGTACAGCCTAGTGAGCTTTTCTCAGTATGGCATGAAGCTCAATGGTGTCTGGCTTGATTTACATGCCAGTGATTTTGAAGGCAATGTCATGACAGAATACGAGCAAAAATTCTCCAACAAGGGGCAAGTTATCTACCGAGTTGAGGCAGAATTTTAAGAAATAGCCTGAAATCAGGCTGTATAAGTGCTTTTGCTTTACATAAGTTGGCAAACGTGCTATACTAATAGTAAGAATATGAGAAAGAGAGGCGGGGAAATATCTTCGCCTCTTGCTTATGAGGAGGTGGACGCAATCGCAACAATCGTAGAATTAGTCAGAGAAGTTGTAGAACCTGTCATCCAAGCGCCTTTCGAACTCGTGGATATCGAGTATGGAAAGATTGGCAGTGACATGATTCTCAGTATTTTTGTAGATAAACCTGAAGGAATTACCTTGAACGACACGGCAGACTTGACAGAAATTATCAGTCCTGTCCTAGACACTATCAAGCCAGATCCCTTCCCAGAACAATATTTCCTAGAAATAACCAGTCCAGGCTTGGAACGTCCTTTGAAAACTAAGGATGCCGTCGCTGGAGCGGTTGGGAAATACATCCATGTCGGGCTCTACCAAGCCATCGATAAGCAAAAGGTCTTTGAAGGAACCTTGTTGGCCTTTGAAGAGGATGAGTTGACTATGGAATATATGGACAAGACGCGTAAGAAAACTGTCCAAATTCCATACAGTTTAGTATCAAAAGCACGTTTAGCAGTTAAATTATAGAAAAAGAAAGGATAGCTTTTGAGGATTCAAAAGTGAAGAAAACATGAGTAAAGAAATGCTAGAGGCCTTCCGCATTTTGGAAGAAGACAAGGGAATCAAAAAAGAAGACATCATCGACGCAGTAGTAGAGTCGCTTCGTTCCGCTTATCGCAGACGCTATGGTCAATCAGACAGCGTAGCTATTGACTTCAACGAAAAAACAGGTGACTTTACAGTTTATACTGTCCGTGAAGTTGTTGATGAAGTATTTGATAGCCGTTTGGAAATCAGCTTGAAAGATGCTCTTGTCATTAATTCAGCTTATGAGCTTGGTGATAAAATCAAGTTTGAAGAAGCACCTGCTGAGTTTGGTCGTGTAGCAGCCCAATCTGCCAAACAAACCATCATGGAAAAAATGCGCAAGCAAACACGTGCCATCACTTACAATACTTACAAAGAACATGAGCAAGAAATCATGTCTGGTACAGTAGAACGCTTTGACAATCGCTTTATTTATGTCAACCTTGGTAGCATTGAAGCCCAATTGTCAAAACAAGACCAAATCCCTGGGGAAGTCTTTGCTTCTCATGATCGTATCGAAGTATATGTTTACAAGGTTGAAGACAACCCTCGTGGTGTCAACGTCTTTGTTAGCCGTAGCCATCCAGAAATGATCAAACGTTTGATGGAGCAAGAAATTCCAGAAGTTTATGATGGAACTGTTGAAATTATGAGCGTGGCTCGTGAAGCTGGTGACCGTACGAAGGTTGCTGTTCGTAGCCACAATCCAAACGTGGATGCGATCGGGACAATCGTCGGACGTGGTGGTGCTAACATCAAGAAAATTACCAGCAAATTCCACCCAGCTCGCTACGATGCCAAGAGCGATCGTATGGTTCCAATCGAAGAAAACATCGACGTTATCGAATGGGTAGCCGATCCAGCTGAATTTATCTACAATGCCATCGCTCCTGCTGAGGTTGACCAAGTTATCTTTGATGAAAACGACAGCAAACGTGCCTTGGTGGTTGTTCCAGATAACAAGCTTTCTCTTGCCATCGGTCGTCGTGGACAAAACGTTCGCTTGGCAGCTCACTTGACTGGTTACCGTATCGATATCAAGTCTGCTAGTGAATTTGAAGCCATGGAAGAAGCTGGTTCGGTAGATTTGGAAGCAGAAAACGATACTGTAGAAGAATAAAAGCTGCTAGAGGAGGGAAAGATGAGAACGAGAAAAATCCCTTTGCGCAAGTCTGTTGTGTCCAATGAAGTGATTGATAAGCGTGATTTGCTACGCATTGTCAAGAACAAGGAAGGACAAGTCTTTATCGATCCGACAGGCAAGGCCAATGGCCGTGGCGCTTATATCAAGCTAGACAATAAAGAAGCCCTAGAGGCTAAAAAGAAGAAGGTCTTTAACCGTAGCTTTGACATGGAAGTGGAAGAAAGCTTTTATGACGAGTTGATCGCTTATGTGGATCACAAAGTGAAAAGAAGAGAGTTAGGACTTGAATAAGCAAAAGATAAGCAATCTCTTGGGACTTGCTCAGCGAGCAGGGCGGATCATATCGGGTGAAGAATTGGTGGTCAAGGCCATTCAAGATGGCAAGGCCAAGTTGGTCTTTTTAGCCCATGATGCTGGACCCAATCTGACCAAGAAGATTCAAGATAAAAGTCATTATTATCAAGTAGAAATTGTAACCGTGTTTTCAACACTGGAATTAAGCATAGCAGTCGGGAAATCAAGAAAGGTTTTGGCTGTGACAGATGCTGGATTTACAAAGAAAATGAGGTCTCTTATGGAATAGAAGAGGAGGACATGATTTGTCTAAGAAAAGATTGTACGAAATCGCAAAAGAACTTGGAAAAGAAAGTAAGGAAGTTGTAGCGCGTGCAAAAGAGTTGGGCTTGGATGTGAAAAGCCACTCATCAAGTGTGGAAGAAGCTGTCGCTGCAAAAATCGCTGCCAGCTTTAAGCCTGCAGCTGCTCCAAAGGCAGAAGCAAAACCTGCCGAACTAAAAGCAAGTGCAGAAAAGAAATCTGAAAAATCTGAGCCAGCTAAACCAGCTGTAGCCAAGGAAGAGGCAAAGGCTGCTGAGCCAGTTGCTCCGAAGACAGAAAAAGTAGCAGCTAAACCGCAAAGCCGTAATTTCAAGGCTGAGCGTGAAGCACGTGCCAAAGAGCAGGCAGAACGACGCAAGCAAAATAAAGGCAATAACCGTGACCAACAACAAAACGGAAACGTCAGAAAAACGACGGTCGCAATGGTGGAAAACAAGGTCAAGGCAACCGCGATAATCGTCGCTTTAATGACCAAGCTAAGAAACAGCAAGGTCAGCAAAATCGTGGAAATGAGCGCCGTCAACAAGAGGACAAACGTCCAAATCAAGTGGCTCCACGTATTGACTTTAAAGCCCGTGCAGCAGCCCTAAAAGCAGAACAAAATGCAGAGTACGCACGTTCAAGTGAGGAACGTTTCAAGCAGTATCAGGCTGCTAAAGAAGCCTTAGCTCAAGCTAATAAACGCAAGGAACCAGAGGAAATCTTTGAAGAAGCAGCTAAGTTAGCTGAGCAAGCGCAACAAGCACAGCAAGTTCAAGCAGTGGTTGAAGTCGTCCCTGAGAAAAAAGAACCTGCAGTGGATACACGTCGTAAAAAACAAGCTCGACCAGACAAAAATCGTGACGATTATGATCACGAAGAAGATGGTCCTAGAAAACAACAAAAGAATCGAAGTAGTCAAAATCAAGTGAGAAATCAAAAGAATAGTAACTGGAATAACAACAAAAAGAATAAAAAAGGCAATAACAAGAACAACCGTAATCAGGCTCCAAAACCTGTTACAGAGCGTAAATTCCATGAATTGCCAACAGAATTTGAATATACAGATGGTATGACCGTTGCGGAAATCGCAAAACGTATCAAACGTGAACCAGCTGAAATTGTTAAGAAACTTTTCATGATGGGTGTCATGGCCACACAAAACCAATCATTGGATGGGGAAACAATTGAACTCCTCATGGTGGATTATGGTATCGAAGCCAAACAAAAAGTTGAAGTGGATAATGCCGACATCGAACGTTTCTTTGTCGAAGATGGTTATCTCAATGAAGATGAATTGGTTGAGCGTCCACCAGTTGTAACTATCATGGGACACGTTGACCACGGTAAAACGACACTCCTAGATACCCTCCGTAACTCTCGTGTTGCGACAGGTGAAGCAGGTGGTATCACGCAGCATATCGGTGCCTACCAAATCGTGGAAAATGGCAAGAAGATTACCTTCCTTGATACACCAGGACACGCGGCCTTTACATCGATGCGTGCGCGTGGTGCTTCTGTTACCGATATTACTATCTTGGTCGTAGCGGCAGATGACGGGGTTATGCCTCAGACTATCGAAGCCATCAACCACTCAAAAGCGGCTAACGTTCCAATCATCGTAGCTATTAACAAGATTGATAAACCAGGTGCTAACCCAGAACGCGTTATCGGCGAATTGGCAGAGCATGGTGTTATGTCAACTGCTTGGGGTGGAGATTCTGAATTTGTTGAAATCTCAGCTAAATTCAACCAAAACATCGAAGAATTGTTGGAAACAGTCCTTCTTGTGGCTGAATCCAAGAACTCAAGGCAGACCCAACAGTGCGTGCTATCGGTACAGTTATCGAAGCGCGCTTGGATAAAGGAAAAGGTGCGGTCGCAACCCTTCTTGTTCAACAAGGTACCTTGAATGTTCAAGACCCAATCGTTGTCGGAAATACTTTCGGTCGTGTCCGTGCTATGACCAACGACCTTGGTCGTCGTGTTAAGGTTGCAGGGCCATCAACACCAGTATCAATCACAGGTTTGAACGAAGCGCCAATGGCGGGTGACCACTTTGCCGTTTACGAAGATGAAAAATCTGCGCGTGCAGCAGGTGAAGAGCGTGCCAAACGTGCCCTCATGAAACAACGTCAAGCTACCCAACGTGTTAGCCTTGAAAATCTCTTTGATACCCTTAAAGCTGGTGAACTCAAATCAGTTAACGTTATCATCAAGGCCGATGTACAAGGTTCTGTTGAAGCACTTTCTGCCTCACTTCAAAAGATCGACGTGGAAGGTGTCAAAGTGACCATCGTTCACTCTGCGGTCGGTGCTATCAACGAATCAGATGTAACCCTTGCCGAAGCTTCAAATGCCTTTATCGTTGGTTTCAACGTACGCCCTACACCACAAGCTCGTCAACAAGCAGAAGCTGACGATGTGGAAATCCGTCTCCACAGCATTATCTACAAAGTTATCGAAGAGATGGAAGAAGCCATGAAAGGGATGCTTGATCCAGAATTTGAAGAAAAAGTTATCGGTGAAGCGATTATCCGTGAAACCTTCAAGGTGTCTAAAGTCGGAACAATCGGTGGATTTATGGTTACTAGCGGTAAAGTTACCCGTGACTCTAAAGTCCGTGTTATTCGTGACGGTGTCGTTATCTATGACGGTGAACTTGCAAGCTTGAAACACTATAAAGATGACGTCAAAGAAGTTACAAACGGCCGTGAAGGTGGTCTCATGATTGATGACTACAATGATATCAAGATGGATGATGTGATTGAGGCCTATGTCATGGAAGAAATCAAGAGATAAGATTTTTGCTCCTTTCTTAGGTGGTGAGGGACGCAAGCAAACCGATGGTTTCATTGCTTATTTTTGAGCCTAGAGTCTCAAAAATCCCCTGTGATGGGACTGATAAATCAGTTCCATCACTTTCACCACGGCGAAAGAAGCAGATGATTTCAAATTGAACTCCGTTTCAATTTGAAATGAAAATCAATAAATTTAAAAATAGCTAGGTCTGCTGGCCTAGCTTTTGGTTCAAAGTAGAGAAAGGAATATCATGGCAAATCATTTCCGTACGGATCGTGTGGGCATGGAAATCAAGCGTGAAGTCAATGAGATTTTGCAAAAGAAAGTCCGTGATCCGCGTGTCCAAGGTGTGACCATCACAGATGTTCAGATGCTAGGTGACTTGTCTGTAGCCAAGGTTTACTACACCATTTTGAGTAACCTTGCTTCGGATAATCAAAAAGCCCAAATTGGGCTTGAAAAAGCAACTGGTACCATCAAACGTGAACTTGGTCGCAATTTGAAATTGTACAAAATCCCAGATTTGACCTTCGTAAAAGACGAATCCATCGAATATGGAAACAAGATTGACGAAATGCTACGCAATCTGGATAAGAACTAAGAAGGAGGGGAAACCCTCTTTTTTGGTGCTTGGATTCTTCTAGATATCAATAGCTGTATTTGTAATTGCAAAAAACAGTTTAAAAAATTTGTAAATACTTTATAGTATGATATGATGAAGTTTAATACGAATGATAAATGGAGATAGAGATGGGCAAACAAGAGTTAGCGATGCAAGTGCTGCAACAAGTGGTGAAATTACCCATGGTCAAAGTTAATCGAGAAAAATTTTTAGTTGACAAATTTTCTAAAGAGTTAGATCGAAAGGATATTGCTACATTATTGGAAAAAGGTCCGACCTCTTTGTTAACAAAGGAAAGCTTGGATCGAGTTGCTAAGACCTGTATTAAGGACAATGTTCTACGAGCAAGCGGGACTTCGATTTTGGCAGGTTTACCTGGTGGTATTGCCATGGCAATCACTATTCCAACAGATGTAGTTCAGTTTTATGCTTTTTCATTAAAGTTGGCCCAAGAACTAGGCTATATTTATGGATTTGATGATCTTTGGGAATCCCGTGATGAATTGAGCGAGGATGCTCAAAAATACACTCTTGCTTTATCTCGGTGTCATGCTAGGGGTAAATGGAGCAGGAGCTTTGCTTCGCTCTGGAGGTGTAACAGTTGCCAAGCATGTGATGAAGACGATTCCGCAGAAAGCTTTGACAAAGACACTTTGGTATCCTATTCTGGAGAAAGTTTTGAAAATTTTTGGAGTCAGCTTGACAAAGGGAGGCTTGGCTAAGGGAATGGGAAAAGTGATTCCTATTTTAGGGGGTGTCCTTTCTGGTGGCTTAACCTTTGCGACCATGAAGCCGATGGGGGAAAGACTGCAAAAGGAATTATCCAAATTAGTTAATTATAATGAAGGGCAGTATCAAATAGATATTGATACTATCCGAAAAGAAGCTGAAATCATCGAAGGTGAGTAATATGGGACTCATAAAAATTCTAGCTAAAACTTACGGAAATTACTTTTTGACCATGCAAGGTGTAAAAGTGATGAAAACGATAAAGAAAGATGACCATGCCGTTGTCGGTTTTGGGAAACTCTTTATTGCAGACAAGTTAATGGATACGGCTCGGTGGCTCATCAAGCCAGAGGATAAAAAATGAAATTTTTCTGGGGCCTTCTTGCCATTATTTTTATCAAACCGATTATTGGAATTATGAAATTCCTGTGGATGATCATCTCTTTTGCAGTCCAATTGCTGTTTTACAAGCTATTATTTAAGATATTGGATTGGCTCTTTAAACTTATTTAGATGGTCATCCAAGTCGTGGAGAACTAGCAAGTCTTGTACTGCTAGTTTTTTAATCTCTTTTCATATGGTATAATATAAGCAGTAAAATCATTTTAAAACATTCAGTGGAGGTCGTCATGGACAATATCATCGATGTGTCAATTCCTGTTGCAGAAGTGGTGGACAAGCATCCAGAAGTCTTGGAAATCCTAGTAGAGTTGGGTTTTAAACCCCTTGCCAATCCCTTAATGCGCAATACAGTCGGTCGTAAGGTATCGCTCAAACAAGGTTCTAAGCTGGAAGGAACTCCTATGGCCAAGATTGTCCGCACACTGGAAGCAAATGGCTACGAAGTGATTGGATTAGACTAATGGCAGATGAACGGATTCATGTCCTGCGGGATATTTTGTTAGAATTGCACAATGGCGCCTCTCCTGAATCAGTTCAGGAGCGCTTTGATGCGACCTTTACAGGCGTTTCAGCCATTGAGATTTCCCTCATGGAGCACGAGCTGATGAACTCAGACTCAGGTGTCACCTTTGAAGATGTCATGGAACTCTGTGACGTTCATGCCAATCTTTTTAAAAATGCTGTTAAGGGTGTCGAAGTTGCAGATACTGAGCATCCAGGTCACCCAGTTCGTGTCTTCAAGGAAGAAAATCTTGCTCTTCGTGCGGCCTTAATTCGCATTCGGAGATTGCTAGATACCTATGAGTCTATGGAAGACGAGGAAATGCTGGCGGAGATGCGTAAGGGTTTGGTGCGTCAGATGGGACTTGTGGGGCAATTTGACATCCACTACCAGCGCAAGGAAGAGCTTTTCTTTCCTATCATGGAGCGCTATGGACACGATTCACCTCCTAAGGTCATGTGGGGAGTGGATGACCAGATTAGGGAACTCTTTCAAACAGCTTTAGCGACAGCCAAGTCATTACCAGAAGTGTCGATTTGCACTGTAAAAGAAGATTTTGAAGCCTTTGCGACAGAGTTTGAAAGTATGATTTTCAAGGAAGAGTCCATCCTTCTCATGATTCTCCTTGAGTCCTTTACTCAGGATGACTGGCTTCAGATTGCGGAGGAGAGCGACGCCTATGGCTATGCCATCATCCGTCCGTCTGAGAAATGGGTTCCAGAACGCCAGAGTTTTGTTGAGGAAAAGATTGCAGAGGAGCCTGTGCCACTAGATACGGCTGAAGGTCAAGTTCAGCAAGTTATCGATATGCCAGAAGGTCAGTTTACTATTACCTTTACCCCTAAGGAAAAAGAAGCGGTGCTGGATCGCCATAGTCAACAGGCTTTTGGAAATGGCTATCTTTCAGTTGAACAGGCGAATCTTATCCTTAATCATTTGCCTATGGAGATTACCTTTGTCAATAAAGAAGACATTTTCCAGTATTACAATGACAATACGCCAGCTGATGAGATGATTTTCAAACGGACACCGTCCCAAGTCGGGCGCAATGTCGAACTCTGCCATCCGCCTAAGTACTTGGACAAGGTCAAGACTATCATTAAGGGGCTTCGTGAGGGAAGCAAAGACAAGTATGAAATGTGGTTCAAGTCTGAGTCACGAGGCAAGTTTGTCCACATCACCTACGCAGCAGTGCACGATGAAAACGGAGAATTCCAAGGTGTGCTGGAATACGTTCAGGATATCCAGCCCTACCGTGAGATTGACACGGACTATTTCCGTGGATTAGAATAGGGAGAAAAAATGAGTTACGAACAAGAATTTATGAAGGAATTTGAAGCCTGGGTCAATACCCAAATCATGATCAACGACATGGCGCACAAGGAAAGCCAAAAAGTCTACGAAGAAGACCAAGACGAGCGTGCCAAAGATGCTATGATTCGCTACGAAAGTCGTTTGGATGCTTATCAGTTCTTACTTGCTAAGTTTGAAAACTTCAAAGCAGGCAAGGGATTCCATGATTTGCCAGAAGGCTTGTTTGGTGAGCGGAATTATTAAACGAGATAGGTTCTTGATTTTTTACTAAAATCTTGATAGAATATTTATATTAAATCCTTGTCAGAACAGGGGTTTTTTATTGAAAGGATTTTATCATGTCAAAGAAACTCAATCGTAAAAAACAATTACGAAATAGCCTCCGTCGCGCAGGTGCTTTTTCAAATACTGTGACTAAGGTTGTAGAAGAGACAAAGAAAGTCGTAAAACGTGCAGAGCAGTCAGCAAGCGAAGCTGGTAAGGCTGTTTCTAAAAAAGTTGAACAAGCAGTAGAAGCTACCAAAGAGCAAGCTCAAAAAGTAGCCAATTCTGTAGAAGATTTTGCAGCTAACCTAGGTGGACTTCCACTTGACCGTGCCAAAACTTTCTATGATGAAGGTATCAAGTCTGCTTCAGATTTCAAAAACTGGACTGAAAAAGAACTCCTTGCCTTGAAAGGAATCGGCCCAGCTACCATCAAGAAATTGAAAGAAAATGGTATCAAGTTCAAGTAATCTTTCTTGTCCCTTGCATTTCCGAAAAAATCTTGCTACAATAGAGCCATTAGAGGTGTTTTGAATCCCGCATTTTACAGAAAGTGGCGGCGCTGAGAAGTCCACAAATGTGTCAAAACTAGTTGCTAATGGATGAAAAATTGAAATAAAAGTGTCTTTTTGTTTTAAAGACGAGAGTTGCGGGCAACTGCCCGAAATTGGGTGGTACCGCGGATAAACACATTCGTCCCTGTCATGTAGATGGCAGGGGCGTTTTTTATGGAAAGCGAGGAAGAAGGATGTCAAGAGCTGAATTACCAGAACGGTTAGAAACAGCGCGTTTAGTCTTAAGAGTCCGTACCGTGGCTGATGCCGAGGATATCTTTGACCATGCTAGTCGTCCAGAAGTCGCCTACCCAGCAGGCTTTCCACCCGTCAAGACCTTGGAAGATGAGATTTATTATCTAGAGCATATCCTTCCTGAACGCAATGAAAAGGACAATCTCCCAGCCGGCTACGGCATTGTGGTCAAAGGGACTGATAAAGTCATCGGCTCTGTTGATTTCAACCATCGGCACGAAGACGATGTACTGGAGATTGGCTATACCTTGCACCCAGACTATTGGGGTCGAGGTTATGTGCCAGAAGCGGCGCGTGCCTTAATTGATCTAGCTTTTAAAGAACTTGGTCTTCACAAGATTGAACTGACTTGTTTTGGCTCCAATGTCCAAAGTCAACGAGTCGCAGAAAAACTTGGATTTACCCTCGAAGCTCGTATAAGAGATCGCAAAGATGCCCAAGGCAATCGCTGTGATGATTTGAGATATGGCTTGCTGAAGAGTGAATGGGAGGTGATTTGATGCATCTTTTCATCATTGGTGCTCCAGCCTCAGGAAAAATGACGATTGGTCAAGAACTGTCTCGACTGACGGATTCTACCCTCTTTTATAATCATCAAGCCATCGATTTTGCACTAGAAATCTATCAGGATTATACCGAGGAGATGTGGGAATTTGTTCGTGGAATTACCTTTTCTTTCCTTGGAGCTAGCGCTAGAAATCAGAGATATGTGATTTTAACAGACGTGATTGATTTTTCAAATCAGTACCAGCTGATGTATTTGAAGCAAATTCAGGATTTATTGGATAACTTTCATCAAGAGATTCTGTTTGTTGAGTTGGAAACAAGTCTTGAGGAGCGTTTACGTCGAAATCAAACGGAGAATCGATTAAAGTACAAACCCTTAAAACGACATATTGAGGTATCTGAAAGAGAAATTTTAGATACAGCTGAAACACTTCAATTAAATTCCCAACGTCAACCTAGTGAGTTGCACCACTACTTTAAATAAATAATACGAATCTGTCTGCAGAAGAGGTTGCTAAGCAAATTCAAAATAAAATGAACAAAATAGAGAAAGGACAAACACATGTCTAAAGAACTTTCACCTAAATACAATCCAGCCGAGGTTGAGGCTGGTCGTTACCAAAAATGGCTTGATTCTGATGTTTTCAAGCCTTCAGGCGATCAAAAGGCTAAGCCTTATTCTATCGTGATTCCACCACCAAACGTAACTGGGAAACTTCACCTTGGTCACGCTTGGGATACAACTTTGCAAGATATCATCATCCGTCAAAAACGCATGCAAGGTTTCGACACGCTTTGGCTTCCAGGGATGGACCACGCAGGGATTGCCACTCAGGCTAAGGTTGAGGAGCGCTTGCGTGGTGAGGGCATCAGCCGTTATGACCTCGGTCGTGAGAAATTCCTCGAGAAAGTCTGGGAATGGAAAGACGAATATGCCACTACTATCAAGGAACAATGGGGCAAGATGGGGCTCTCTGTAGACTACTCTCGTGAGCGTTTCACTCTTGACGAAGGCTTGTCAAAAGCTGTTCGCAAGGTCTTTGTGGACCTTTACAAGAAAGGCTGGATCTACCGTGGTGAGTTTATCATCAACTGGGACCCAGCTGCTCGCACAGCCCTTTCTGATATCGAGGTTATCCATAAGGATGTCGAAGGTGCCTTCTACCACATGAACTACATGCTGGAAGACGGGTCACGCGCCCTTGAAGTGGCGACAACTCGTCCTGAGACTATGTTTGGAGACGTTGCCGTTGCGGTCAACCCAGAAGACCCACGCTACAAGGACTTGATCGGTAAAAACGTCATCCTTCCAATCGCTAATAAATTGATCCCAATCGTTGGGGATGAACACGCTGATCCTGAGTTTGGTACTGGTGTTGTTAAAATCACGCCTGCCCACGATCCAAACGACTTCTTGGTTGGTCAACGCCACAACTTGCCGCAAGTCAACGTCATGAACGACGACGGAACTATGAACGAGCTTGCCTTTGAATTTGCAGGCATGGACCGTTTTGAAGCTCGTAAGGCAGTCGTTGCCAAGTTAGAAGAAATCGGTGCCCTTGTAAAAATAGAAACGTGTCCACAGTGTTGGTCACTCAGAGCGTACAGGTGTTGTGGTTGAACCACGCTTGTCTACGCAATGGTTCGTCAAAATGGACCAATTGGCCAAGAATGCTATTGCCAACCAAGACACAGAGGACAAGGTAGAATTCTACCCACCTCGTTTCAACGATACCTTCCTCCAATGGATGGAAAATGTCCACGACTGGGTAATCTCTCGTCAGCTCTGGTGGGGTCACCAAATCCCTGCTTGGTACAATGCTGAGGGTGAAATATATGTCGGCGAAGAAGCTCCAGAAGGTGACGGATGGACACAAGATGAAGACGTCTTGGATACTTGGTTCAGTTCTGCTCTTTGGCCGTTCTCAACTATGGGCTGGCCTGATGTCGACTCAGCAGACTTCAAACGCTACTTCCCAACTTCAACCTTGGTTACAGGTTACGACATCATCTTCTTCTGGGTGTCTCGTATGATCTTCCAATCCTTGGAATTTACTGGTCGTCAGCCATTCCAAAACGTCCTTATCCACGGTCTCATTCGTGATGAGCAAGGACGCAAGATGTCTAAATCTCTCGGTAACGGGATTGACCCAATGGATGTTATCGAGAAATACGGTGCCGATGCCCTTCGTTGGTTCCTTTCAAACGGTTCTGCACCAGGTCAAGACGTGCGCTTCTCTTATGAGAAAATGGATGCTTCATGGAACTTCATTAACAAGATTTGGAACATCTCTCGCTACATCCTCATGAACAATGAAGGCTTGACCCTTGAGCAGGCAACTGCCAATGTCGAAAAAGTGGTCAACAAGGAAGCTGGAAATGTCACAGACCGCTGGATTCTCCACAACCTCAACGAAACCATCGGAAAAGCTACTGCTAACTTTGACAAGTTTGAGTTTGGTGTTGCTGGCCACATCCTATACAACTTTATCTGGGACGAGTTTGCGGACTGGTACGTTGAGTTGACCAAGGAAGTCCTTTATAGCGATAACGAAGAAGAGAAAGTCATCACACGTTCTGTTCTCCTTTACACCTTGGACAAGATTCTTCGTCTTCTCCACCCAATCATGCCATTCGTGACAGAGGAAATCTTTGGACAAATTTCAGAAGGCTCTATCGTGACAGCAGAATACCCAACTGTCAATCCAGCCTTTGAAGACCTTGCTGCTCACACAGGTGTAGAAAGCCTCAAAGACTTGATCCGTGCCGTTCGTAATGCGCGGGCGGAAGTAAACGTAGCACCAAGCAAGCCTATCACCATTCTTGTTAAGACTAGCGATAGCGACTTGGAAGCCTTCTTTAACAGCAATGTCAACTACATCAAACGCTTCACAAATCCAGAACACTTGGAAATCGCATCAACTATTCCTGCACCTGAACTCGCTATGTCAAGCGTCATCACAGGAGCAGAAATCTACCTGCCATTGGCAGACCTCCTAAATGTCGAAGAAGAGCTCGCTCGTCTCGACAAGGAACTGGCTAAATGGCAAAAAGAACTGGATATGGTCGACAAGAAACTCTCTAACGAACGCTTCGTAGCCAATGCCAAACCAGAAGTCGTCCAAAAAGAACGCGACAAACAAGCCGACTACCAAGTTAAATACGATGCGACTGTTGCACGTATTGATGAGATGAAGAAGTTGGTGAAATAAACACAGAAACACGGTGGAATGCCGTGTTTTTTGGTATAATGGTAATTGAGTATACTTTTATTTAGAAATGGAGAAGCAATGTCCTTAGTAGATGAAATCAACAAAAAAGAACTAAATTATTGGGATTTTTCAGATGTTGTTTCTACTGGAATTCATAAAATTAGTGCTTATCCAGCTACTATGGTTCCAGATATGCAAAACGAATTAATTAAATTAATAAAAAGTGAAGATAAATCGGTTCAAAATATATTAGACCCGTTTCACGGATCGGGAGTAACTCTAGTTGAGGGGATGAAAAATGGTTTAACTCCAATAGGAATTGATATCAATCCTTTAGCTAATTTAATTACTTTAGTAAAATTACAAGGTGTCAGTAAAAGACAAATCAAACTCTCTAATAATAGAATAATTGAACTGTTACGTAAAGAATTCTTCGATTTTTGAACTGCATGATTTCTATAATATCAATAAGTGGTATAGAGAAGATTTTATTGAGACGTTTAGTAAAATTAGAGCAGACAATACAAAAGAGAAAGATATAAAAAAATATAAGACAGTATTACTGGGTTTTGTTTGATAAATATTTTTAAAAAAATATAGTAATACTCGTAGTTCTACTTTTTAAACTACATGTAAAAAAACACAAAAAGATATCGATTCGATGTCTAATAATATCATTGAAGATTTTATAAAAAAACATTGAGAAATCATATGTTTTTTTCTTCCAAATTTTATTCAATATGACAAAAATCTTTATATAGGAAAAAGCTGAGGACATATTATCAGAATTTGAAAATGGGACAGTTGATTTAATTTGTACATCCCCACCATATGGTGATAATCCAACTACAGTAACTTATGGTCAGTATTCTATGCTTCCTCTATATTGGATTGATAAGTCGGATTTAGGGAAATTTGATGAACAGCTAATTGCAAATTATTCTAGTATTGATTCTAATAGTTTAGGTGGAAGCCGAAGAGTCAGAAGTAGTTTTGAATCTTCAATTCTCAATAATTTTTTACCTAGAATTGATGACAAAAAACAAAATAAAGTGAAAAATTTTGTGCTAGATTACCTAAATGTAATATCTGAACTTGTACGTGTCTTAAAGGTAGGAAAATATATAGTTTTGACTCTTGGAGACAGAAGAGTAGATAATAAAGTGGTCCCCCTATCAACTATTACAACAGAATATCTGGAATCTAATGGATTCATTTTAGAAAAAGTGATTACCAGAAATATTCCCAAGAAAAGAATGCCCAGAAAAGTTTCAATGGTCGGTGGAAATTCTGTAGAGTCTATGAATCAGGAACATGTTTTAATCTTCAAAAAGGTAGAAAATAGGTAATTTAATGAATAAAAAAGAAGTGAATTTAACTATTGATTCTAGAATTATTAGTCATTTGGGTGAAGCCTTAATTGATAATGAGAAAATAGCCTTACTAGAATTAATTAAAAACTCATCAGATGCTGATGCTAATTATTGTAATATTGAAATTGATACTCTCTATCAATCTGAACATGGTCAAGGACGCATTATCATTGAAGATGATGGTAATGGTATGACTCCATATATTATTGAGAATGCTTTTTTAAAAATAGCTACTTCTTTTAAATCAAATCATCAAAAGGTTTCTCCTAAATTCAAAAGACAAGCACAAGGGAATAAAGGGATTGGTCGATTGTCCTTGAATCAATTAGGTAAATTTATTTCTGTTGACACTAAGGTTGATTTGGAACTCCCCCAGTATTTTTCGTCAGAGGAATTACAAACTGTCTTAGGTTATGATACAGAAAATGATTTTTTAAATGATAATGATTTTTATTATTATCATATTGAAATCGACTGGGAACGTTATAGCAAAAGTAATGAATCAATTGAAGATGTTAAACTTGATTTGCAAGCATTACCATTTAATGAGTTTACTTTTAATCATAAAAAAAATCACGGAACTAGAATAGAAGTGCTAGGTCTGAAAGGAATTGATTTTTGGCAAAGTGCTCAAACGCAGAAAGAAATTGAACAAGATGTTTTAGAATTTTTAAATCCTTATCTGGACGAAATGTATAATTTCTATGTAAAGATAAACTTAGATAACAGGTCCTTTACAAGTAATAATTATGATATTTCTGATATAGAAAATAATTTTTCTTTCAAAAAGTAGATTTTACTTTTGATTCAAAAAGAGAAATTAATAAATTTAAATATCAGTAGAAGCAAGAAATATATAGATTATAAAGTTAAACAATTAATTTTAGAATTAGAAAAAAATGGGAACTTGAGAAAGAAAACAAGCCACCATATAAAGAATACTATAATGAATGGGAGAAAGATGTAATAACTATTAATTTATCAAATTTGACGCAAGCAAATATTTCTTTACCAAATGCTAAATTTGATAAGTTCCTAACTTATTTTGAAGAAGGTGAAGACGAAAAACAAAAAGATAAGAAACCAATAGAGAAATTTTTCTTACCAGGTGACTTTAGAGGATCAATCTACGCTTTTGACTTATCTGCAAATAGTCCTATCTCAAAAGATTTTAGAAAGGTTTTAGAGGAAATTAAAGGAGTAAAAATATATAGAAACAATTTTAGGATTTTTCCTTACGGTAGTACAAATAATGACTGGTTAGGGATGTCAGATTACAACCAAAGAAATAAAAGTGTTATTTTTAAGCAACATAGTTCGACAGGTTTTTTCAATATTGATGGCGAACGTAACTTAGAACTTCTAAAAGAGCTAACCAACAGACAGGGATTAGTGCTAGACAACTTCGGTACAAATTTTATTCTCATCGCTAAAGAGCTCATTTATAAAACGATAGCAAAAAGGGATGAGGAATTCTCTAGTAATTTTAGTTTTAATAGAAAGCTTATCAAGGAAATGTCTTCGGGGCAGACTATAGAAATTGCAGGAATCTCTTTTAGGAAACAAGAAAATGCTGTAATTCAAGCTGAGAATAAAGCAGAGCGCCTTGTAAAAGAATTTGATAATATGGATGACAATGAAAAGAAAAATGAATTAATTTCTCTTCAAGAGTCAACCAAAAATTTAAGAAATGCAGTTAGCTTAAAAGAAAAACAAGTAGAAGAGCTGGGAGCTCATATAGATGAGTTTGCACCAATTATGGGAGCTACCATTATAGCTGAGACTTTATCTCATGAAATAATCAGACTATCAAATAGTATAAAATATAGCTCCTCAAAAGCCAGAAATGCAATTCTTAATGATAATAAAGAAGAAACTATTTTGAATCTAAATCGGATAGATTCTAGTAATAAGTTTTTAGTGCGTTACGCCTCATTGCTAGATGTAAATTCGTATTCTAGAAGAAGACGCTATTCTGTAGAATCGATAAAGGAAAAACTTGAAGAGATTTTAGAAAATACTCCATTATTGACATATGGAAACACAACTGCGAATCTTAAAATTACGGGAAACGATTTTAAAGCAAAAATTATTGCTGATAGTTTTAAAATCATCATCGAAAATTTAGTCATAAATTCTACGTACTGGCTGGATAAAATGAATATCAGTGATTCCTTATTAACTTTTAGACTTGATAAGGATTTAGGGAAATTATTTGTGTTTGATAATGGAATTGGAATAGATAAATCTGTTAAAAATCATCTATTTGAAGCATTTGTAACGAATAAACCCGATAATGATGGTAGAGGTATGGGATTGTATATCGTAACTACATTGCTAAATGAATTTGGTGCAACAATTACTTTGGACGATGAACGGAATCAATATGGGAATCTATATAAATTTATAATCACATTCCCAGATGAAGAGGTATAGTTTGATGAGTGATAAATTTAAAGACTATGGTGTATCAACAATTATTGCAATTGATGATAGCTTTCGTGAAATTGAGGATGGTAACTTACTATCGGATTTTCCTCATGACATAATAGAAAATTTAACAGATGATCGTTTTGATAGATTTTCTAATTACACAGTCAAAAGATATTCTGACGAAGAAGATTCTGATTTTAAACATAAATTAAGAAACAGCCTAAACGATCAAGATAAATATTCATGCTTTAGATCAACTGGCATTACTTTTACAGCGTTAGATGCTAATCTTGATCTAATAAAAACTACTATTGAAGGTCTTGATGGAACAGATAAATCTCGCAAACATTTAATACTTCTTGATAGAACACTTCAGGGGAGTGTAGGAGGATTAAGAGTTGAAAGTATTTTTGTTGAAATTTTAAAGTTTATACACAGGAAACTTAGAGAAAAAAATCTATTACTTTTAATTTACAGCAATGATGACACACCAAAAGAGTTAAATAGTTTTGAAGGTGCTAAAGAATATTTAAGAAATCTAGGATTAGACGCAAGTGTTGCTGAACAACTGGTTCTTCATTTTAATTATTTTCAAAAGACAGAAGAATTGTCTAGTGACTTCTTTGATAACATATTAAAGTCTCAGAAAGCTAATTATATAAGTGAGTACAAAAATATATTTGAAGAATCATTTAGTAAATTAACTGAGAGACTTTGGCAGTTGAATCAGAATCAAGTGTTATTTTATTATGATTATATTAACGAAGGACAACATGTAGATAGTATTATTTACGAGACTTTTTTTGACTAAATTTAAAACAAGTTTATTCAGATACTTTTTAATGAAGAAAAATAACCATAAGGAACTAATTAATCCAATAAGAAGGTCAATGCAACACCATATTGAGTCTGTATCGCAATCACAGATAAAATTATATAGACAGCTTAAAGAGTTTGAAATGGCTTTAAATAACCAAAAATAATTTTTTTGGAAATCCCAAAAAGTTCAGATATTTCTTTCGGTGATGTAATAAGGATTAATGATAAATATTACATGGTTATGAGCCAAGATTGTGATATGACTATTAGAAATGACGGAAAAAAAGAAGACTGTCTTCTATTCAGTTAGTTGAGATAAGCAAACAAACAGAAAAAAAATATCTGAACAATATTTATTTAATAATTACAAAAAAATGCTTAGAAAATGTGAATTTGTTGAAGTATTAAATAAACTAGGGATTTCAAATGAAATTCTACATAAGTTAGAAGAGTCAAGAACTTCAGAAAGCTTAAGTAGTGAGCAAATAGGGAATTTATATAGTAATAATGGTTTTGAGGCAACAACTAAAAAAATAATATCTATTGAAGATTTTTTTGGCTTGATTGTCTTACGTTAAGAAAAAAATGAAAAATAGCGAATTTGAATTTACAAGTTCGAATTTAGAAATCTCACATGAAATTAGGCGTGCGACTCTAAAATATTTACAAAGTCGTTTGGAATTTTTTTGTTAAACAAACTAAAAAAAATACAAATAGTGATGTAGTTGATAAAATAATAAATTTCACACTATTAAATTCTGAAATTGATGTAGAATCTATGTTCGTTAATTCAGAGTTAATTGGATTTAAGTTGAAAAATATAGAAAGAATTGGAAGATTAGATAGATTAGATGCTATGATTATTCTAAATAGTGTTTTAGAATATAATAGTAGAATCCCAAAAATTCATAATTTACTACTATAATAAATATTATATAAAGGAGCTAACATGACAAATTCTGTAAGTTCGAACCGCTCTGAGAAGTACAACATTGCAGCCTTCTTCTCAGGTGTTGGGGGAATTGAGTTGGGATTTGAACAGACCAACGAGTTCAGAGTGGTGTATGCCAATGAGTTTGATAAGTATGCGCGTCAGACTTATCAGTTAAACCATCCAGATACTTATTTGGATGGTCGTGATATTCACGCTGTTCAGCCAGAGGACATTCCAGCTGAGCGTGTGGATATGATTATGGGAGGTTTCCCTTGTCAGGCCTTTAGTATTGCGGGTTATCGCAAGGGCTTTGATGATGATCGTGGCGATCTTTTCTTCGAATTGCTTCGCATGATTGAGGGATGCAAACCTCGCGCTATTTTCATTGAAAATGTCAAGAACATGGTCGGTCATGATCATGGCAATACCTTTAAGGTTATTCGTGAAGCCTTGACCGAGAACAACTACTTTATCAAGTGGAAGGTTCTCAACGGTAAAGACTATGGAAATATCCCACAAAATCGTGAGCGGATCTACATTGTTGGTTTTGATACCAAGGAAGCTTATGACTTGTTTGAATTCCCAGAGGAAATCAAGCTCACGACTTCTCTTCATGATGTGATTAACTTCGGCGATAAGCTAGAGGAGGTCTACTACTACCGTGAAGGTAAGCAAAATTTCTACGACCAGTTAAAGTTTGAAGTCACCAGTCAAGATACGGTTTACCAGTGGCGCCGTCAGTATGTCCGTGAAAATAAAAACGGTGTTGTTCCTACCTTGACAGCAAATATGGGAACAGGTGGGCACAACGTTCCATTGATTCTGACAGATAGTGGTGAGATTCGTAAGCTGACACCGAAAGAAACTTTTAATGTTCAAGGTTATCCTAAGTCCTTTAAAATCCCCAAAGGAGTTTCTAATGGTCAGCTATACAAGCAGGCTGGAAACAGTGTGGTTGTGCCCGTTATTAAACGTATCGCGGAAAATGTTGCCAAGGCTTTAAATGAAAGTCAGGGGCAATCTCAACTTGAACGCTCAGGAAAAATTGCCATTATCTACACCAAGATGAATGGACAATTTGAAGGGCAGTCCTATGTCAAGGACTTTGTGGATAGCTATGATCAAGCTCTTGAAAAAATCAAGTCTTATGACGATGGTCTAGCTGTTCTGTCTGGTGAAGATTACTTAAAATTGGTTAAAAAACGAGGGAATCTCGAATTTTACAGTATTAATTAACGAATATATAAGAGGGTTAGTGAAAAACTAATCTTCTTTTGATATACTGAAAATAGAAAAGAGGGTGCTTATGTGGGAACATCTAAAGTCTGAACAAAAAGACAAATACAAAACCTTAATTACTAACTTCGCTAGTTTGAGCCAAGCTTTCTCCCAAAAGGCAGAATCCGAGGACGAGGTACAAACAGAGAATTATGTTGCTCCGATTGTTAATTCTAAATTTCAAGAGACTGTTTTCCAGAAGGCTTTTAATGCAGTTGGAGAAGATATTGCCAATACCTCTTATGATGCTTCTGTCGTTGTGGATGAAAATCATAAATACCTAGTGGGTATCAAATCTTTTGGAATTAATTCGGGAGATCAAAAAATCGCTCAGTTTAAAAAAGATTCTCAATCTTGGACGGAATTGTTGGGTGATATCAAGTTTCATGCAGATATTTCAGCAGATAAAGAAACAGCAGACAAGAAAAACTATCAACGCTATGAGGAGTTGGCACGAAAGATTGCGACTTTAAGAAATCAGAGAATCGAATCCTCTAAGGCACAAATAAAGGGGTTTAACTCAGATTCGGTCAATGTTGAAGCTGTTTATCACGTTCTGATGCCGACACCAAAGGGAGAAAATCCTAAGATTTTTGTCGGTGAAACATCTTATTTGCCAGTTGATATTGATAATCTGGTCATTGAAGGATCAACTACCAAAAACAATCCAACCAATTTTCGATTTACGGATGGGCAACACCACTACAAGTACACGGCAGCTGACAGTCAGCTCCACATGACTTTTAATAATAAAGACATTGTGGTAGATACTTGGGATGTCCATTATATTGAAGATCCTTTTTCGCTATTTGAAAATCTTCATTTACTGACAGCTGAAAAGGATAAAACTGATATCTTAGAGACAGTGTCTTGGGCTATCACAGATAAACATGGAAATGTAGAAGAAAATTCTGGTTTTAATGCCTTTAACGGCGGTTCAAAATTAGCCAAAAAAGACCGTCTGCCACGGATTTTAAAGATTCAGGATAAATTTAAGGACTGTCTGGCTCCAGAAGAACTAGCTTTTGTGACTTTCTCCTTAGAAGAAATTCTATTGAAAAAATGGACCAGTAAGGAAGAAAAAGCTCAGATGAAAGCTATTCGTGAGGATTTGATTCACTTTGTTCACAAGACTGGCAATGGAAAACTCATTAAAGAAATTGAGCAGTTAGTGTACCGTCCAGTGAGCGAAGTTTACATTCCTCTGCCTGACTCGAAAAACTTTCACGATGAAAGACCAGACTTCTTTGGTTCTGGATTTGGGACTTTTGAACCCGGCACTAAAAAACTAGCTCTATCTAAGAAAGAAAGAACTTTTAAACTACGCTTTTTATCTTCTGGTGATGTTATTAACGCCTATATAAATCAAGAAGCTGGAAAGGCTATTCAGTCTACTGATAAGCAAGAAATTCTTGGGAATTGGATTTTACGTGGTGTTTTCCAGTTGAAAGAACGAGAAGTCTTGACAAGTCAACGGCTCAATGAACTGGAAATCAACGGTATTCGTTTGACTAAGTTTAAAAATGGAGAAATCGGTATTGAATTCATCTGGATTGATACAGAAAACCCACCTCACGACACCATCGGTTGGGTAGCAAAGAAATAAAAAGTCCTGTCACTTTCTCCCCCTTAACCTTTGACTATTCCGCAAAATTATCGTAAAATAAAGAGTAAATGATAAAATGAGGTCAGAGTCTGTTTGCTCTGGCGATAGTAGTATAAATGAGGAGAAACGCTTTGGAATTAGAAGTATTTGCTGGGCAAGAAAAAAGTGAACTATCTATGATTGAGGTAGCGCGTGCTATCTTGGAACTTCGTGGTCGTGATCATGAGATGCATTTTAGCGATCTTGTAAACGAAATTCAAAACTACCTTGGAACATCAAACAGCGATATCCGTGAAGCCTTGCCTTTGTTCTACACAGAGTTGAACTTTGACGGTAGCTTCATCTCACTTGGAGACAACAAATGGGGGCTTCGTTCATGGTATGGTGTGGACGAAATTGACGAAGAAATCATCGCTCTTGAAGAAAATGATGACGATGAAGTAGCACCAAAAGCTAAGAAAAAACGTGTTAATGCCTTCATGGATGGTGATTCAGATGCCATTGACTACAATGCGGATGATCCAGAAGACGAAGATGCATACGAAGCGGATCCAGCTCTTTCATACGATGATGAAAATCCAGATGATGAGAAAAATGAAGTGGAAGCTTATGATGCAGAAATCAACGAGATTGCCCCTGATGACTTGGGTGAAGACGTGGATCTCAATGAAGAAGATGACGAGTTTTCAGACGATGATTCTGAAACATCGAGGAATAAAAGTTAGCTATTGACAATTATCCTATTTTTAGGTATCATATTGTTCGGGCACCTCTTTTAGAGGTCGGGGCTCCCTAGTTCTTAGGGAGCTATTTTTGTTTTTTCAAGAAGTTATTTTCTTGTATTTTAGTTGTGAATCTGGTGCAGTCGTTCCAGATTATTCTTATTAGTAGGGTCTTGTTTTCTATGTCCCCTTGTAGTTAATAAGGCCTTGAGCGTTTTAGAAAGAGGAATCTATGTCTACGAAATATATTTTTGTAACAGGTGGTGTGGTATCGTCTATTGGGAAAGGGATTGTGGCAGCGAGTCTAGGTCGTCTCTTGAAAAATCGTGGTCTCAAAGTAACCATTCAAAAATTTGACCCTTATATCAATATCGATCCGGGAACTATGAGTCCTTACCAGCACGGGGAAGTTTTTGTGACAGATGACGGAGCTGAGACAGATTTGGACTTGGGTCACTATGAACGTTTCATTGATATCAATCTTAACAAATATTCCAACGTGACAACTGGTAAAATTTACAGTGAAGTTCTTCGTAAGGAACGCCGTGGAGAATACCTTGGGGCAACTGTTCAAGTTATTCCTCATATCACAGATGCTTTGAAAGAGAAAATCAAGCGTGCCGCTGTAACGACCGACTCTGATGTCATTATCACAGAAGTTGGTGGAACAGTAGGAGATATCGAGTCTTTGCCATTCCTAGAGGCCCTTCGTCAGATGAAGGCAGATGTTGGTGCGGATAATGTTATGTACATCCATACAACCTTGCTTCCATACCTCAAGGCTGCTGGTGAAATGAAAACCAAACCAACCCAACACTCTGTCAAAGAATTGCGTGGATTGGGAATCCAACCAAATATGTTGGTTATTCGTACAGAGCAACCAGCTGGTCAAGGAATTAAAAATAAACTAGCACAGTTCTGTGATGTGGCACCAGAAGCCGTTATCGAATCGTTGGATGTTGAACACCTTTACCAAATTCCATTGAACTTGCAGGCGCAAGGTATGGACCAAATTGTCTGTGACCATTTGAAATTAGACGCACCAGTAGCGGATATGACAGAGTGGTCAGCTATGGTGGACAAGGTCATGAACCTGAAAAACAAGTTAAAATTTCCCTTGTCGGTAAGTATGTTGAGTTGCAAGATGCCTACATTTCTGTGGTTGAAGCCTTGAAACACTCTGGGTATGCCAACGATGCAGAAGTGAAGATTAATTGGGTCAATGCCAATGATGTGACAGAAGAGAATGTGGCAGAGCTCTTGTCTGATGCGGACGGAATCATCGTACCAGGTGGTTTTGGTCAACGTGGTACTGAAGGGAAAATCCAAGCTATCCGCTATGCGCGTGAGAATGATGTTCCAATGTTGGGAGTCTGCTTGGGAATGCAGTTGACATGTATCGAGTTTGCTCGTCACGTTTTAGGACTCGAAGGTGCCAATTCTGCAGAGCTTGCACCAGAAACAAGATACCCTATCATTGATATCATGCGTGATCAGATTGATGTGGAGGATATGGGGGGAACCCTTCGTTTGGGACTTTACCCATCTAAGTTGAAACGTGGTTCTAAGGCAGCAGCTGCTTATCACAATCAAGAAGTGGTGCAACGCCGTCACCGTCACCGCTATGAGTTTAACAATGCCTTCCGTGAGCAGTTTGAGGCAGCAGGCTTGTCTTCTCAGGTGTTTCTCCAGACAATCGTTTGGTTGAAATTGTGGAAATTCCTGAAAATAAATTCTTTGTGGCTTGTCAGTATCACCCTGAACTTTCCAGCCGTCCAAACCGCCCAGAAGAACTCTACACTGCTTTTGTCACTGCAGCAGTTGAGAACAGTAATTAGCTAAATCAAAACCTTTGAGAAGAATCTCAGAGGTTTTTTGATTGCATATTTAGGATAATATTTGCAAATTAAAAACATAGTGATATAATTAACATAACAAAAGTTAAGGAGGATTTACAATGAAAAAAATCACACTATTTGGTTTGTCTCTAGCAGGTCTAGCTTTACTGGCTTTTCCTCATTCAGGTCAGGCATTCGAGCTGAAAGAAGAATGGGTTGTTAAGTGTGGGGTTCAGTATCAAGATGGCAACATTCTTCGATTTAACAATGGACACGAAGTAGATATCAAAGTCTTAGATTTACCAAAAAACGAGAAAATCGAGTGGACGGTTAGTCTCAATGGTCAAGATCAGACTGCCAATTTCCTAGGTCAAGAAAAGGACAAGTCTATGATTGGCGTAGAAGGGCGTTATCTCAATTTCTATGTACCTTATGGCTATAGAGGAGATATCAAGGTAGAAGCCAAGAGCGGAAACGAAGTGAAGACCTGGTCAACGAAAGTGGTTGACGATGTACATCATGAAGGTGGAAAGAGAGGCTACTACCGTATTGAAGAATCAAATGATCAATACACTTACCTCGATGCTAAATGGGATTATCAAACCAAGACTTACACTGCCACCCTACCAGAGACTGTCAATGGTCAAAAAGTCTTTGCTTGGGCAGACTATGACAATGGTGAGTTGAAACTTGAAAAACAAAAGTCTATTAGTCATAAATATGATGGAGGATCTTTCAAAGAACTTTATCCGATTGTGAAAGCAGAAAGCTGGCTACAATCAAACCAAAACTGGTACTATCAAAAACAAGGTCAATTAGTTCAGAACGATTGGGTTAAGGACAAGGGAACTTGGTACTTTATGAATGATAAAGGAGTCATGTTCAATCAAACTTGGCTCTATCAAGGTGGCAACTGGTATGCCTTTAAATCATCAGGGGCTATGATTGCTAGTGACTGGCTATATGACCAAGACAAGTGGTACTATTTATCAACTTCAGGATCCATGAAAGCAAGCACTTGGGTTTATGATAAGGGAGAATGGTATTATGTAAGTTCTTCTGGTGCCATGCTTGCGAATGATTGGGTCAAAGACAATGGCAAATGGTATTATCTAGCTTCATCAGGTAAGATGCTTCGCAATACCTACACACCAGATGGCTACTACGTTGGCAACTCAGGAGCCTGGCAATAAGAATAATACTCTTCGAAAATCTCTTCAAACCACGTCAGCTTCATCCACAACCTCAAAACAGTGTTTTGAGCTGACTTCGTCAGTTCTATCTACAACCTCAAAGCAGTGCTTTGAGCAACCTGCGGCTAGCTTCCTAGTTTGCTCTTTGATTTTCATTGAGTATAAGAAGTCCTTTCCTTAAAGGAAGAGGCTTTTTACTTGCTTTTCTGCTGCTTCCTCATTTGTCCTAAAGCCTTTTTTGTGTTAAAATGAATGGTATGAAATCTAAAAAAATGTGGATGGCAGGTCTGGCTCTGCTTGGAATTGGGAGCCTTGCCCTTGTTACTAAAAAAGTTGCAGATGACCGTAAGCTCATGAAGACTCAGGAAGAGTTGACAGCGATTGTGCGAGACCATTTTTCAGACATGGGGGAAATTGCGACCCTCTATGTTCAAGTTTATGAAAGCAGTCTGGAGAGCTTGGTTGGTGGCGTCATTTTTGAGGATGGTCGTCATTATACCTTTGTCTATGAAAATGAAGACTTAGTCTATGAGGAGGAAGTTTTATGATACAACCAGCAAGTTTAGAAGAATTAGCATCTTTAGTGGAAAAAGAGGGCAAGAAGGTCTTTCTTTTTGTAGCAGACTGGTGTGGCGATTGTCGTTATATCTATCCTGCTTTACCAGAAATTGAAGAAACAAATCCAGAGTTCACCTTTATTCGAGTGGACCGAGACCAGTATATGGATTTGGCTAAACTCTGGGATGTATATGGCATCCCTAGCCTTGTTGTACTAGAAAAGGACAAGGAAATCGGCCGTTTTGTCAATCGCGACCGTAAAAGCAAGCAACAAATTAATGACTTTTTAGCAGGATTGAAATAGGAGAAAAAGGAAACAATGATTTTTACATATAACAAAGAACATGTCGGTGATGTCCTTATGGTCATCGTGAAAAATAGCGGAGATGCCAAACTAGATGTGGAGCGCAAAGGCAAGGTAGCTCGTGTTTTCCTCGAAGATAATGGGGAAACAGTGGCTTGGAATATTTTCGAAGTTTCAAGTTTGTTTGAAATTGCAGAGCGCGGTCAAGTCTTTTTATCAGATGAACAAGTAGCTCGTTTGAACCAAGAGTTGCAGGCGGAAGGTTTTACAGAAGAAATTGTTAATGATAAGGAACCAAAGTTTGTTGTTGGTGAAATTATCGAGATGGTAGCTCACCCAGATAGTGACCACCTCAACATCTGCCAAGTTGCAGTCGCAAGTGATAAGACTGTACAAATCGTTGCAGGGGCTCCTAATGCGCGTGTCGGGTTGAAAACCATTGTAGCTCTTCCCGGAGCAATGATGCCCAAAGGCAATCTTATTTTCCCAGGCGAACTTCGTGGTGAAAAGAGTTTTGGTATGATGTGCAGCCCTCGTGAACTTGCCTTGCCAAATGCTCCGCAAAAACGTGGTGTGATTGAACTATCAGAAGACCAAGTTGTCGGAACTCCATTTGATCCAGCTAAACACTGGACTGCCTAAGAAGTTGTTAATATCTGATAGACCAGCTAGAAGGAAATAAGATGGCAAAAAATGTTGTGATTACAGGGGCGACATCAGGAATTGGTGAAGCGATTGCGCGTGCTTATCTGGAGCAGGGTGAGAATGTCGTTCTAACTGGACGACGGATAGATAGACTAGAAACCCTCAAGTCGGAGTTTGCAGAAACTTTTCCAAATCAAACAGTTTGGACTTTTCCACTAGATGTCACGGATATGACCATGGTAAAGACTGTTTGCTCCAATATTCTAGAAACGATAGGTCAGATTGACATCCTAGTCAATAACGCAGGCCTGGCTCTTGGCTTGGCTCCATATCAAGACTATGAAGAGTTGGATATGCTGACCATGCTGGATACCAATGTCAAAGGTTTGATGGCAGTCACTCGTTGTTTCTTGCCAGCAATGGTAAAAGCCAATCAAGGACATATCATCAATATGGGCTCAACCGCAGGAATCTATGCCTATGCGGGTGCAGCTGTTTACTCAGCCACCAAGGCGGCAGTTAAGACCTTTTCAGATGGACTGCGAATTGATACCATTGCGACGGATATCAAGGTGACGACCATTCAGCCTGGAATTGTCGAAACAGATTTCTCTACAGTTCGTTTTCATGGTGACAAAGAGCGGGCTGCGACGGTTTATCAAGGAATCGAAGCCTTGCAGGCACCAGACATCGCAGACACAGTGGTCTATGTGACCAGTCAACCTCGTCGTGTGCAGATTACAGATATGACCATTATGGCTAATCAACAGGCGACAGGATTTATGGTTCATAAAAAGTAAAAATTTCCTCGAAAAGTTACAAATTTTTGTAACTTTTTTTGATTTCCTACGAATAGATAGGTAGGAGGAAAAAATATGTATAATAAAGTTATTTTAATCGGACGCTTGACGTCTACACCAGAATTGCACAAAACCAACAATGACAAATCAGTAGCGCGAGCAACTATCGCTGTAAACCGTCGTTACAAAGACCAAAACGGTGAACGTGAAGCTGATTTTGTCAATATGGTCCTATGGGGCAGACTAGCAGAAAGCTTGGCCAGCTATGCAACTAAAGGTAGTCTCATTTCCGTTGATGGGGAATTGCGTACCCGTCGCTTTGAGAAAAATGGCCAGATGAACTATGTGACCGAAGTCCTTGTGACAGGATTCCAACTTCTGGAAAGTCGTGCTCAACGTGCTATGCGAGAAAATAACGCAGGGCAGGATTTGGCAGATTTGGTTTTGGAAGAGGAAGAATTGCCATTTTAAACATTGAAAAGTCTGAGTTGCTCTCAGGCTTTTTATCTTGAGAAAGTCAGACTTTTTTCTTGACTATTTCTGACCAAGTGATACAATAGAACTATAAATTAGCACTCAGATATAAAGAGTGCTAATAATATCTATCTCATCATGGAGGAAAACAGATGTTGAAACCATTAGGAGACCGTGTGGTCTTAAAAATCGAAGAAAAAGAACAAACTGTTGGAGGCTTTGTCCTTGCAGGTTCAGCTCAAGAAAAAACAAAAACAGCCCAAGTTGTAGCTACTGGACAAGGTGTTCGTACCTTGAACGGTGACTTGGTAGCTCCAAGTGTTAAGCCTGGAGATCGTGTCTTAGTTGAAGCTCACGTCGGTCTTGATGTCAAAGATGGCGATGAGAAGTACGTCATCGTTGGCGAAGCTAACATCTTGGCTATCATTGAAGAATAGAAGGAGAAAGTAAGTATGTCAAAAGAAATTAAATTTTCATCTGATGCTCGTTCAGCTATGGTCCGTGGTGTCGATATCCTTGCAGATACTGTTAAAGTAACCTTGGGACCAAAAGGTCGTAACGTTGTGTTGGAAAAATCATTTGGTTCACCTTTGATTACCAATGATGGTGTAACTATTGCCAAAGAAATCGAATTGGAAGACCATTTTGAAAATATGGGTGCCAAATTGGTATCAGAAGTAGCTTCAAAAACCAATGATATCGCAGGTGACGGGACTACAACTGCAACTGTTTTGACCCAAGCAATTGTCCGTGAAGGAATTAAAAACGTCACTGCAGGTGCCAATCCAATCGGAATTCGTCGTGGGATTGAAACAGCAGTTGCTGCAGCAGTTGAAGCTTTGAAAAACAACGCCATCCCAGTTGCCAATAAAGAAGCTATTGCTCAGGTTGCTGCCGTGTCTTCTCGTTCTGAAAAAGTTGGTGAGTACATCTCTGAAGCCATGGAAAAAGTTGGCAAAGATGGAGTCATCACTATCGAAGAGTCACGTGGTATGGAAACAGAGCTTGAAGTCGTAGAAGGAATGCAGTTTGACCGTGGTTACCTTTCACAGTACATGGTGACAGATAGCGAAAAAATGGTGGCTGATCTTGAAAATCCATACATTTTGATTACTGATAAGAAGATTTCAAATATCCAAGAAATCTTGCCACTTCTAGAAAGCATTCTCCAAAGCAATCGTCCACTCTTGATTATTGCGGATGATGTTGATGGCGAAGCTCTTCCAACTCTTGTTTTGAACAAGATTCGTGGAACCTTCAACGTAGTAGCAGTTAAGGCACCTGGTTTTGGTGACCGTCGCAAAGCCATGCTTGAAGATATAGCCATCTTAACAGGTGGAACAGTTATCACAGAAGACCTAGGTCTTGAATTGAAAGATGCTACAATTGAAGCTCTTGGTCAAGCAGCGAGAGTAACTGTGGACAAAGATAGCACTGTTATCGTAGAAGGTGCTGGAAATCCTGAAGCGATTTCTCACCGTGTTTCAGTTATCAAGTCTCAAATCGAAACCACAACTTCTGAGTTTGACCGTGAAAAATTGCAAGAACGCTTGGCGAAATTGTCAGGTGGTGTAGCAGTCATCAAGGTCGGAGCTGCAACTGAAACTGAGTTGAAAGAAATGAAACTCCGCATTGAAGATGCCCTCAACGCTACTCGTGCAGCTGTTGAAGAAGGTATTGTTGCAGGTGGTGGAACAGCTCTTGCCAATGTGATTCCAGCTGTTGCTGCCTTGGAATTGACAGGAGACGAAGCAACAGGACGCAATATTGTTCTCCGCGCCTTGGAAGAACCTGTTCGTCAAATCGCCCACAATGCAGGATTTGAAGGATCTATCGTTATCGATCGTTTGAAAAATGCTGAAGTTGGTATAGGCTTCAACGCAGCAACTGGCGAGTGGGTTAACATGATTGATCAAGGTATCATCGACCCAGTTAAAGTTAGCCGTTCAGCCCTACAAAATGCAGCATCTGTAGCTAGTTTGATTTTGACAACAGAAGCAGTCGTAGCCAATAAACCAGAACCAGTGGCCCCAGCTCCAGCAATGGATCCAAGCATGATGGGCGGCATGATGTAAGCTTTCTATAGAAAAACAACTTATTAAAAAAACACAAAAGGAGGGAATGACTAACCCTCCTTTTTTATGATATTCACTTCTAAATTGATTTGAGCTCTCTTAACTTATATGATAAAATAAGACTAGAAAAAGGAGAAGAACATGATCGATGTAGAAGAAATTCTGAGCAAGATGAACCCCAATCAGAAGATTAATTATGACCGTGTCATGCAGAAAATGGTACAAGTATGGGAGAAAAAAATGAGCAGCGGCCAACCATTCTCATGCATGTTTGCTGTGCCCCTTGTAGTACCTATACACTAGAATATTTGACCAAGTATGCAGATGTGACCATCTATTTTGCCAATTCTAATATCCATCCCAAGGCAGAATACCATAAGCGTGCCTATGTGACTAAAAAGTTTGTCAGTGATTTCAATGAGCGGACAGGAAATACGGTTCAGTACCTAGAAGCTCCTTATGAACCTAACGAATATCGTAAACTGGTTCGAGGTTTGGAAGAAGAGCCTGAAGGTGGCGATCGTTGCAAGGTTTGCTTTGACTACCGCTTGGATAAAACAGCGCAAGTGGCTATGGATTTAGGTTTTGACTACTTCGGTTCGGCTTTAACCATCAGTCCTCATAAGAATTCTCAAACCATTAACAGCATCGGAATCGATGTGCAAAAGATTTATACCACCCACTATCTTCCCAGCGATTTCAAGAAAAATCAAGGTTACAAACGTTCAGTAGAGATGTGTGAGGAGTATGATATCTATCGTCAATGTTATTGTGGATGTGTCTATGCAGCACAAGCCCAGAATATTGACCTGGTTCAGGTTAAGAAGGACGCCACGGCTTTCATGCTTGATAAGGATGTTGAAAAAGACTATTCTCACATCAAATTTACAGTTACAAAATTAGATATATAAGGATAAGCCCAGCTGTAAAGCTGGGTTTTTAAAATAAAAAAACCAGGGCTTTCACCCTAGTTTGACAACTTTACCGATTCTTTAGTTCTACATAGCGCTTGTACCAAATGTTTACATAGGCTTCTGAGAAAGGACCTCGTCCATTGTTAATCCAATCAACAAGAATTTTGACATGTTCTTTTAAAATATAGTCCAAGTCATCAGAATAATTCATTTTGCGTTTGTGACGCTCATACTCCTCAACGTCCAAGAGACGTTTCTCTCCATCTGTAAAAATTTTAACATCCAAATCGTAATCAATATACTTCAGTGCTTCTTCATCCAGATAGTAGGGGCTAGCCATATTGCAATAGTAGGAAATTCCATTATCGCGAATCATGGCAATGATATTAAACCAATATTTCTTGTGAAAGTAAACAATAGCTGGTTCTCGAGTGACCCAACGACGACCATCACTTTCGGTAACCAGTGTATGATCGTTGACACCAATAATGGCGTTTTCTGTTGTTTTTAGTACCATGGTGTCCCGCCAAGTTCGGTGGAGACTCCCATCATGCTTATAACTTTGAATTGTAATAAAGTCGCCTTCTTTTGGAAGCTTCATAACTAACCAACTTTCTACAATTTATAAGTTTATCGTTTACTATTGTACCATAAAATTGCCTGAAATCTGTGAATTTTACACGAAAATATTAAAGATATTCTCTAAGAGCGCTTGCTATATCCGAAAAATCGTAGCCCTTTCGTGCTAAAACTTGGGTTAAACGTTGTTTAAGTTCGTATCCTTCATATTTCCGATCATACTTAGCATATTGCTTGTCAAGTTCCTTGAAGATGAGTTCCTGAGTCTTTTCTTGGTCAACTTGACTATCCAATTGGTCAAAGGCAATTTTAGCATCAGAGTAGGAGAAGCCCTTGTTGGTCAAGTTTTGGAGAATCTTATCTTGCAAGGCACGAGCTGGAAGTTTTTCCTCATATTTTTTCAATAGCTTATTAGCTACACGTTGAGCAACTTCCGAAAAATCAAATTCTTTCAGTATCTCTTCTATAGTGGATCTTGAAATCCCTTTTTGTGTTAGTTTCTGAGTCAGTACATAAGGCCCCTTGTCTCCTGAAAGTTGATTGGCATTGATGATAGCATAAGCGTACTGGCCATCATTAATCCAATTATCTTCTTTAAGATTAATAATGACTTGAGAAACTATGTTTTCATCAATATCGTATTTTTTCAGATATTCTCTGACTTCTTTTTCAGTGCGTGCTTTAAAGGATAAGTGGTAGAGGGCCAGATTCTTACCGTAAGAAAATTTGGCAAAGTCCTGAATCTCTTTCAATTCTTCTTCGCTTATCACCTTATCTCTTGATAACATAAAACGAACAATTGTATCTTCGGTGATGTAGCATTTGTCGCCATTATCAAGCTCCATCAGATAGAGTCTTTTTTTCTTTTCAAGTTTTGTGATTTTCATAGTTCTATTATAACTCAAAATGTGAGAAAAAGCTGGAACCCCTTGATATAGCCGTTTTTTGTCCCTTAATAATAAATTTTAAGAACTTTTTAGGAACTTTGTAGATTCTCAATGGCTTTTTCATAAAAGGAAGTCGCCTTTTTCTTATTGTCTTTGGATAGGTGGCTATAGATGTCCATAGTCATAGAAAGTTTTGCATGGCCTAGCCGTGTTTGGATTTCTTTGTAAGGAAGTCCTGCATTGAGCAATAGACTAGCGTGGGTGTGTCGAAAAGCGTGGAAACTTAAACGAGGACATCCAGCCAGTTTTAAATGCTTTTCTAGTCTAAATCGGAGCGCTCCAGCTTCTCTATAATTGTCAAAGGTATCAGAGAACACTTTTTCAAAAGTTACCCCTATTTCCCTACCTATTTGGGATTGTCTTGCTTTATAGAGCCGAAGCATGAGTACCGTTTTGGTATCCAATGCTATTTCTCTAATGCTACTTTTACTTTTAGGGCTAGTGATTTCCTTGAGGGTGTTTAAAGTCTTGGTAACTGAAATGCTACCGTTCTGTAGGTCGATATCAGACCATTTCAAGGCTAGACACTCACGAATACGCAAACCAGTCGCTAGAAGTGTCTTATATAACACCGTATCGGAGAAATTTTTATAAGTGTTTGGCAACTGATCCAGATAATCTAAGAATTTTTTCAAATTGTCATCATCCAGATATTTCAGTTTTTTTCCTTCTTTGGGTTTGCGCCGTGGGACGATGATATCACTAGCTGGATTTGAAGCAATGACTTGCAAGGAAACGGCATAGGATAATATGCGTTTATTTAGGGCATGGAGTTGGTTATATTGCTGATAACCTTTTCCTAGTTGATTGTAATCTATTGCCCACTGGTTTACCTGGTGCTGAATGATTGGGGGCGTCAATTTATCCAGTTTGTAGTCTCCAAAGGCTGGTAGGAGATACTTTTTTATGTTGTTTTTTGCGCCTATGAGGGTGCTGTGTTTGACTGTATGGCAATAATTTTCTAGCCAGAGGTTCGTCAATTCCTGATAGGTGGTAACATTAACGGTTTTTGTGACTGTTGAGCCGTTTTTTTCAAATTCTACCTTGGCTTGGATAGCCTTGCTTTTGAGTCTGTTCTTGGTTCTGTCTGAAATAGTTGTCTTGACTTTCTTACCTGTTACGGTATCAATACCAAGATAAACGCTGGAACGGTAAACTACGGATCCATCTTTCTTTTTGTACTCTGTAATCTTCATGGTTTTACTCCTTTTCCATCAGCAGGCAAGCAATTAGAAAAGGTTTTGAGTTTATACCATGCGAGGGGCTACGAGAACCCCCTTATTTTCGATTTTAAGCAGTCGGACGGTAAATTGTACCAGAATAGAAAACAAGGCAGATATGGGGCTTATATGGGGTTTGAAAAGATAGAAAAAAGTGTACCAACTAAAAAGCTGATACACTTATTTTCTTGTTGTAACCCTGACCTATATAGAGATACAGGTATAGAGCAGTGTAACCCATAGGGTTTCTTTTACGATTGGAAAATATGAGATCACTTTTTAGAAATTTTTACAAGTGTTTCTAAAAAAAGTTTGAAACACATTGATATGTCTTGTTATTCCTTTAGTTCTTGCTTTAATTCATCTAAAGGATAGTTCATTTCATTGGCTAATAATTCTAAATCTTCTACATAATTCTTACAATGTTTTTTTATAGAATATGAGATATAAACATCTAGATTTATTTTAGCCATTTTATTGTCGAAATAATCTAATATTTTTGATAATGTGTAAAGGTCGCTTTGCCCCAAACCTATACGATACTGAGCAGGTGTTATCTCTACTTTATTGTGAAATGTTTTGTTATAGCGTATCTTATAGATAGTTGACTTAAAATTAAATATTCTTCCGCTATGAGCAGCTCTATTTCTAAAACTATTTACAACATAAAGAGTATCTTTAAAAAGGGATCTCAAATTGTCTGTTACATCTGAAATATCAATGCCGTAGCAAATTGAAATAACTTTATCCTTTTGAGGGCCTTTCAGGAGTTTGAAGATATATTTTAGGTTTCCGAAGGTGCTTTCCTTTAATAAAATCCAAGGAGGAATATGGCCATGGTTAGTTCTATAATGATTTAAAGGCTCTATATTTCTGTTCTCAAGATGAAATAACTTGTTAAGAAGTATAGCTCGTTCATTAGTTGGCTGGCTGTCGCTCCAAATAGTATCTCCTTGTCGAAAATTTTTATAATATAAATACTGACGTTGTTCTACACCGAAGTCCTCAGCAAGTGTATAAGCTATGGCGGTTCTGAGTGATAATTCTATCTCTAGTGAAGCTTGAATAACACCATTTCGAATACTTTTATCGAGTTCATATAGAGCAGTCAAGTGTTCAAAAGTAGCACCTGGCTTATACTGTTCTCTCGTACCACTGTCTTCTAACAAGAACATTTTGTATCCATTTACTACTTCGTAGTAACCGTAGTTCATCAATACTCTTTTTGCTTTGTCTTCATCTAGAAAAAGTAGATTTCTAGATTTTAAGATATCTATTTGTTTTGTTTCATCTGCAAAAGGTTTCATTAATTCCTCTTTCTACAACGCAAAAGGGCCTCACAAAGTGAAGCCCTTTTGGTGTGATGCTAAGCGCATCTATTCATCGATTACGTTAATTATAAGGGCTTTTTTTTATCTTGTCAAGTATTTTTGTTAAATTTAAGATAGATTCTATTATATTTTTTGATAAAATCATTCTAAATCAGTCGCGTTTTTAACTCCCTAATGGTATAATAGTAGTGTTTTTAGGAGCCTAGATGGATTTTGTGGACTATTCCTGTTCCTTTCTCAAAGTCAGCCGTGTGCTGGCTTTTTTTCGTCCTAAAACTGTCCCTTCCGTGTTGTTTCGTAGTCCAGTGATTCTTTGAAGAGGTCAGCTAGTCCAGATAGTCTTGAGCATAGTCCATGATTCTCCTTTCTATTTGTCAAATTTGTCGTTTTTTGCACTTTAGTCTGTAAAATCGGTTTTCTATTCTTCAATTTCCCCTGTTTTTGCACAATAGACCATAAAAATAGGGTTGCTATTGGCGAATATATGGGAGTTTTATAGAATTTTTTCAAATACCATAGTGGCTTGAATACGGTCGCCACCGCCTAGTCCTTTACTTCCACCATTGGCGGTTGTGATTGTATGCAGGCGGTAGCCTTTTGCTACTTGGGTGTTAATGACGTTTTCTAATTCTGTCAAGTTTCCTGATCCAGTACCAAAAAATTTCTCTTTTAAGGTTACTTGAAGGACTACATAGTGTAAATCAGTAGCATTTGAGGCAGTTGAGTGAGTGCTAGCATCTTTAATGTTATCAAAAAATCCCATGATAGTTACTCCTTGTTATTTATTATCTTTTTCTGATAAAGATTTAGTTTTAGATTGTGGTAATTTGTTAATGAGTTCTAGTATTAAATGTTTACTATCGTTATCTAAAATGAGGTACTTATAAAGTAAGTCTGAAATTTCTGTTTCTTTTAGTTCATCAAAATCTAGTATAGCATCAAATAATCGTATAAAAAAGTCGTTTTCACCAATACCTTCTACAAGAGCATCGTAAGCAGGATTTCCGTGAGAATTAGTTCCGTATTTTTGATTTATACGTTGTTTTATAAGTTCAATTTGTTCAATAGTTTTTTTATCAAGTTTATACTGCTCAGTTGATTTACCTAATTTCTTTTCAAGTCTTTCCTTAGTATTTAGACGTTTGATTAAATTATTACGGTATTCTTCAAACTCTGCTCCACTATTAAAGGTCATAACTTCATCGCCATAACCTAGTAAGGAAGAAACACTAACTCCAAAGAAATCAGCTAAAATCTGAGCTTTTTCTGGTTTGATAGTATGTTTATTATTTTCCCAGTTAGATATTACCATTTTGGATATCGGCTTTTCATTTTCTTTTAGTTTTTCATTTATAATTGTGGCTAATTTATCCTGAGTTATTCCTTTCTCAGTTCTTAAAGCTTTTAACCTATTTTTTATTGTCGCCATTTTATCACCTCAGTTAAATTATAACCTCTAAAAAAACTTTTGTAAAGTTTTTATTTATTTTCTCTTGACAAGTAAAGAAAAACATTATATACTTAACTCGAGTAAAGATAAACTTTACAAACAAGGAAGGAGGAAATTGTATTGCTTATCACCTCAACACAAGCAAAAGCAATTCGCCGAAAGCAAGCGGACAAGAATTTGACTGCTAAAAAAGCCAGTGAGGAAATTGGAGTCAATCCAATTACTTACAGGAAAATCCGAGACGGTGGCGAAGTGAAACCGAGCATTTACCAAAAAGCCATGCAGTGGCTTGCTGAAGATTATTAGAAAGGAGCGAACTAATCGTAATACTACTCTACATTTACAGATTTCTCATGTGGTGCTTTACCACTGGGGATTGATGAACGGATCTAGCTAACTATTTACTAGCCTACTTTGCTTGCTACCTATGGCAGTATTAAGGAACTATTCTCCTGAAGTATATCTCATGCTTTACCTTGGTACTGTTTTAGGTGGCAAGCACTGACAAAAGAAGAAAGGAGCGAACCAATGGAACTGGTTTATATGGACGGCAAGAAAGAGCCGTACACCACAAGCGAAATCATCGCTGAATGTGCTGAAGTAAAGCATGATACAGTACAAAGTTTAATAAGAAATCATCAAGAGGATTTTGAAAGTTATGGAATAATCGGATTTGAAATCCGTAAATTAGATAGGCGAGGGCGACCGATGAAAATCTATCGTTTGAACGAGCAACAGGCAACCTTGCTGATCACTTATCTAAAGAATACTGAACCAGTACGTCAATTTAAAATGAACCTAGTCAAAGCATTCTTTGAAATGCGTGATGAACTTTCTAAACGCTATCTTCAACGGGAACTGGAAAAGCCAAAGCGCAAGACCTTAACCGAAGCTATCAAATCATGGGAGAAAGCACCTCAGCATGCCTATAGCACTCTTACAAACCTACTGCTAAAGGGAGCGACTGGGAAAAACAAAGCCCAACTCATGCAAGAGCGAGAAAGTGAAAACGGTATTGACAGTTTAACAAGTGATGAACTGACAAACTATCAACGATTGGAAGATATGGCAATAGCGATGATCAACTTGAATATGAGATATTCAGAAATTAAAGAACTAATTTTTAAAGCATAGGAGTATAGAAAATGGAAAATGATTTTAAGACAGTTACAAATGCCAAGGGTTTAGAAATTCCTAAGTATTTCAAGGATTTTAAAAAGCTAGTTGAGAAAGACAGACAACTAGCCGAATATCTTTGTATGAACTACGAGGATTTGGACAGTGAAGACCTGGGCGCATTTCTTGAAACGATGGAGCAGGGATTTAGCTGGATTCTGGAACTTATCGAAAGTAAAGACTTGCTTTATAGCCCCCAGACAGGGAAGAAAGCATGAAAAAAGGCAACAAAAAAGTCACTTGCGGAGAGTTTGGCGACCGAAGCAAGCGACAATACATTGGTATAGATATTTTTTCTATACCTTGATTATAGCATAGAAAGACAAGGTACACAATGGGAAAACAACATCAAGCAGTAAAATTCAAGGATATTGCTGAAAAATTGTCCGAATTAGAGGGCAAAAATTTAGAAGAAATCGCTGGAGTATTAGGCTATCGCAACTTGGAGAGTTGTAGGGTCAATCTTTACAATCTGAGACAAAACAAGCGTCTAGGATTTGAAGTAGAAAAAGGGGTGTACTCCAAGTTCGCACTCTTGGACGATTCGGTAAAAGAGGAACTGGAAGACAAGGAATTGTCAGACCGTGGGCGCTATTTGAAGAGCGTAGACCGCTATAAGGCAATGCTAAACGCCTTTTCTATCGCCTTTGATAGCACAGTCAAGGCGGAAACCAGACAAAAAGCAGAACACGACGGCTTGAAAGCCTTGGACAGAATCCCAGATAAGCACTACGCCCTACTTTATGACATGATGGAGGGCTAGGGATGGAAGCAAAGACCCACTTCGCTAGATTCATGCGTAGAGGGATGGTACTAGCAAGGCAATTACATAGCAAAGAAATCCAACGTGATGAATTTGATAGAGCCTGGAAAAGATTAGGCGATCAAATCGAAAACGAAACGAAGAAAAACTAAGAAAACCGAAGTGCAGGCAAGCAATTAGAAAAGGTTTTGAAAAACGAGTGCTGACACGGCGACTTTAAGCACTTGTTTAGCAAAAATGTGGGTGATTACCCACGAAACATCACTACAAGCGTTCGTCAACTTGGGGCAAAAGTCCAGCGTTTGGAGTGGTGGGAAAACTGTATAGGAAAAAGGCAAGAAAAAGGAATAGTAGACTATGACAGAAACAACATACGATATTATCGCTAAAAGCTTGGATAGAATTAGTATGGAATTACACCAAGCAAACGAAAACAATGATTTTTTAAGAATAGGACTCTTATCAGGACAATTAAAAGCTGTCAAAGAAAATTTATACCGCTTACTTTGGATTGAACTTCCTGAATTGAATGACAGCCATAAAATCGAAGCGATCTCTAAAAGAACTACGGGAATCTATTTCAGCCCTGGTATTTTTGAAATGGACGCTATGCGACAAGCATTCTTTAAACGCCAAGCCAAGCACTTTTTTGACAGCGAAGCAGAGCAACAGGCATATATAGAACATGCTGAAAAGGAATATTTAGAGGCTACTATAACCTTGAAGGATATCATTTTTAAGTCTAAAAATGGGACTCATCAAGTGAATAAGGCTTGTCTAGTAGAGAAGTTTGAAGAGGCAATGCAATGACACTAGACATAAAAAACATGACACAAGCAGAATTTGATGGTTTTATGGCCGATTTAAAAGTAAACAATCTGAATTTATTTCAGTTTATCGTTGATTTTATCAATAAAAAAGTAACCGTTGAAGAAGTTGAAGCTTTCCAAAAGATGGAGCCTGAAGTGCAACAGTTATATATCAAGAATTACAAAGCGAGGGCATAGCATGAATGAACTAGATTTAAGCAATACACAGGCGCTTATTTTTACCGTGATTTTGATTGGCTTCCTCATATATCTAAATCATCGAGACCGCAAAAAGTGCGCTCAAATGGAGCGAGAAAACAGGAAACTAAGAGAAAGTCCTAGTGAGAGTTTAAGCCCAGATTATGGGCGGTATATCCAGCTTGCAGGAGTTAAGCCGTGGAGGTGATGATATGTTTGAAAGGATGATTGAAGAACTTCAAATAAAAATATTAGAAGCCTTAGAACGTTACCTAAAAAGCCATGAGAAAATACCTCCCCGAATCATTGGACTGATTTCCGCAAAACGAGTACAGGAAGAGTTAGATATAAAATATCTGACCTTACAAAAATGGGAAAGAATGGGCTTGAAACGTTATCAGCCTCCAGGAGACGATAGCAGAAAAGTTTATTATAAAGTGGATGATATCCGTAAGTTTATGGGGGTGGGAGAATGAGAGTGATAGAGTTGACCTTGTCTAGTGACAAATTGGCTTTATTTGGCTTTCTCAAGTCTACCCCTACCCAAGTTTGGAAGAATGGGGAATACTTCAAATTCATCTATTTTGAACCGATTGGCGAAGCGCTGACAGATTTCCACTATAAAGGTTTGTATGTGGCTGTCAAAAACGAAAAAGAGGAAGTAGAGGGTTGGAGGTTAGTTAGAGACTTGGAAATAGTTTTGGCCAGTCCTGACCTGCTGACGATCCTGAAAGAATTAGAGGTAAACAAATTGACCGAGCAACGGCAGGGGCTTGGAGTGGAGTTAAAAGGTTGGATTTTCGACCTGATTTGTAATGGCATTTATACCAGATATGAGACTTCATTTTTTGTCCGCTTGCTATTTGTGAATGGCTACAGTTTTAGTCAGCTGGTAGACCTGTTTTCAGCAATCGTCAAACGCAAAGACCTAGCAAGCTACTTTCTAGAAGTAGCGACAAAATTCTATAAGGAGGTGGCTTTTGAATAGTGAAGAAATTGTAAATAAAATCATCGAAGAGAATCAGCCAAGAGCATCGCCTACCGTGGTGGACTTGACCCAAGCAAGGGAGACCGATGAGGAATACAATAGCCTGAACTTGACCAAAAAAGCAAGAGGGGATGGCTTTGCAGTCAACTTGGACAATCTCAAGAAGATTTTGAGTGGGGATAGTAAGCTAAAAGGGGCGATACAGTACAACACTTTACATATGAAATTGACGTGACTAGACCAATGAAGCTAAACGGTAGAACCTTGAGCGGTACAATCGATGACCTGATTATCAGAGAGATTAGGGCTTATATTGCTACCAAGTACAAGATGGATTATAAAAAAGGAGATATTGCTGATATTTTAGAAGTTGTAGCTGGAGAACACAGCTACAACCCTTTAAAAGACTATCTGGAAGCTTGCGAAAGCGAGTATAAAGAGTTAGTGAATCAGCGTGATCCCTTTGATATTTTAAGGCATTATCTCAATATCAAGGATGATGAATATAACCGAATTATCATGGACTTGTTTTTCCGTGGAGCGGTTGCCAAGGTGTTTGACCCTACTGTTAAGTTTGACTTTGTACTGGACTTGACTGGAAGACAGGGAGTAGGAAAGACCCAATTTTTTGAGGGGCTTTTCACTCACAAGTATTTTACAACTGTTGAGACATTCACAGATAAAGACGACAAGGCCAGAATGGTGAGAAACTGGTGTGTCTTTGATGATGAGATGGTGGCCAGTAAAAAGGCTAGTTTTTCAGAATTGAAGAAATTCATCACAGAAACCAAGCTAGAGTTTAGACCGCCTTACGCTTCAAGTGACAGGCGATTGCCTAAGAGTTTTATTATCGTGAGGGCAACTAATGATCATGATTATTTGAACGACCTGACAGGAGAAAGGCGCTTTCTTGTTGCTGAAGTACATAAGGATACCGCCTATAAGGGAAGGAAGTGGACAGAAAAAGACCGTAGAGCCTTTTGGGGTGCTATGGTGATAGCTTGGAGGGCTAACCAAGTGTTGAACCTGACGGACGAGCAGGAAAAGCTAGTAAACGATGTTAGAAGCCGTTACAAGTTTGTAGATGAAACCCTTGAGGACTTGGAGCGTTATTTAGGCACTCCTTACCCAAAAAGAATGTATCAGTTCCCGATGACCGACAGAATGCGATACTATTATATCTATGACATGATGAACGAGGGATACTATAGAAATAACAGGGGTGGAACAGTTGAACTTGACACAGACACCTACGGCGAACTGGTAGATAGGGACAAGATGACCATTAACCTATTTTTTCAAGAGGTGTATTTGACTGACAAAGTACCGCCAAAGGATAAGGCTAAGGTTAAAAAGTACATGCAAAACCGAGACGGCTGGGAACATAAACGATCTTTAAAATTTGGGAAAAGTGTTAAGTCTGGTTATTCAAAATCTAAAAGGTAGTTAGGGTAGTCACTAATTTAAAAAGTGACTACCTTCTGGAAGGTAGCTAAAGACTTTAAACAAAAAGGATTTAGAAAAAGGGTAGTTTTCAAGATTTTACTGACTACCCTATCAAACCCTTGATATTATTGACTTCTATATAAAAAAGTAGTTATTTTATATTATTTGTAAACTATATAGAGTAAATAGAGTTAAGGTGTTTATTATTATTTTTTTGTGAGCAAGGTGACTACCTGACTACGCTTTTTGTAAACCCTTGGGGCTGTAAGGCGGAGGTGGTAGTCACTAGATATCCCAAAATGACTACCTTTTTTTATGAACTCTAAGAATTTTTTAAGAGAGGTTTGAAAATGAAAGTAGTTGAACCTATTAGATATACTGATGACATTGAAAGAATTAAGGACTTTTTGAGAAGGAAGAATGAACGAGATTACGTATTATTCCTATTTGGAATTTATACAGGTTTACGAGTTAGTGATATTATTCCAATTAAAGTCAAACAAATCATAGAAGATAAAATTGAAATAAGGGAGAAAAAGACAGGCAAAATAAGACGTTTTCCAATTAATCAACAATTAAGAAATGCCTTAAATCAATACATTGAGAATAAACAACTTAAAGAATATGATTTTTTATTTCCGAGCAGAAAAAGAGAGAATGGCAAGGGGGTAAAAATTTGTCATATTTCAAGAACTCAAGTGTATAAAATTTTAAAAGAAGCTGGAAATAAATGTGGGATTGAAAATATAGGAACCCACTCAATGAGAAAGACATTTGGCTATCATCATTACAAAAAGAATGGTGATGTAGGTATTCTACAAAGAATATTTAACCATTCAACACCAGAGATTACACTTGGATATATTGGCTATACTCAAGACGAACTAGACCAGAGTATACTAACATTTGACTACTAAATAGACTTTCTATTTAACATAATGAGAAAATGTAAATTCAAAAATAAGAAATAGGCCTATCCCCTTGATATAAAAGAGATTATAGAAAGTGCTTGAAAGTCACAAAATAGAAGATATGTTAAATATATGGTGCCAAAAAAGAGAGGAAAAACAGATGAATCAAAGCAAAGATTACACTCCATTTCTACAGGATAACTTTATTATCTTTAACAAAAATGGTATAATAGAGATGAAGAAAATACCAGACTTTGGTAGCGTGGTATTTACTAGTCAAGATGGCAACATTGTCCAGATTGAAACAACAATTAAAGAAAGATAGCTGACTAGACAACTAGAGGCGTAACATTAAAGCTAAGTAGCTTTTTTGTTGCGTCTCTTTTTGTTTTGAGAAAGAGGAATTAATGAGGAATAAAGACCCAGTAGAGAGTTGAAACCAATAAGCACAATCACAAAGAACCAAAAGAAATGAGGAATAAAAGAACATGGAAACATTACAAACTATTGAAACTAAAATTGACAAACTGATTGAACAGAATAAGAAAGCTATTGAGACGACTGAGGCGGAACTGGTTAAAGCAAACCAAGCTGTTTCAGACGCTCAAGCCAAACTTGTACAGGCTCAAAAAGAAATCAACTCAGAAAAATATGTTGAAGCAAAAGGTGACTTATGGACGGCAGAACGTACAAAGGAATTTCACGAAGGACGTTTGAAAGAATTAACTACAAATCCAATGATTTCTTACGATGAATACCATACTATGCTTACAGACATTTATAGATTGGCCGACGAACAACAAAATACTTTCTTTACCCCAGCAGTAGCCAAACTAATGGAAATTGTAAGGCTGGGTGATGAGTCCGCCAAAGAAGTTGGTAAAGTAAACGAGATAATTAGAAAACTTGAAAAAGAGATTTCTAAGAATACAGAAGATTATAAAAGGGACAAAAACGGTGCATGGTTTAGTGGGCCATTTTCAAGTTTATCTTATTCTCCAAGAAACGCTTTACATGCCTATCAAGATAATTTAAAAGAAATAGCAGAGAGTTTTAAGAAGGGTCAAGGTTAAACCCCCCCTTCCCCCTTCCATTTATCCCCCCACTAACAAATAGAAAGATGAGGTATATAGAATGACCCTACCTATTGGTAAGATTGATTTAAACGAATACGGGAAGCATTTAGCAGAAAAGTCTGCTGAGATTTATGAAGAGAAAACTAAACAAATTGAAGACGCTTGGGAACGTCAGAGACAAGGCTATATAGCAAGAGATGCCAAGTGGCAAACTGTCCTAGATCGTTCTGGTGAACTATTAAAAGAACAGAAGGAAAGAAAGAGAGATCAAGAGATTGAACGCTTGACGGAAGAGAAACACAAAGAGATTGATAGAGAAGTTAGCCAGCGCTTATCAATGCCTGATGAACACCAGCAAAAACTCAACAAAGGAATGAGTGAAATGCTGAAAGATTTATTTTAAAGACTCCACAAAAAAATTAAAAAAATTTTTTTAATAAAGTGAGACGGAAAAATATTTTTTTTGTGAAAGAGATTAGAGTAACCAGGGTTAAGATGGGGGGATAACCCCCTTCCCCTCGGAGCTTCAGGGCTTCACACCGTCACTGTACATATTTTCTTGCGAGCGAGAAAGACAAAAAGGAGTAAATAGGATTGAATGGAACTACTGTAACTAGAAAATGCTCCAAGTGTCATGAGACTAAAGAATTATCTAGCGAAAACTTTTATAGAAAGCATTCAGACAAGAAAGGTTTCTCAAAAGTTTGTAAGCTATGTAATAAAAAGAAAGACGCAGAGCGTTACCAAAAGAAAAAAGACAAGATATTGACCCAGAAGAAACGATACTATAGACGGCAGAAAGAGCGTAAAAATAAAAAAGGCAGTTTACTCGAAGGAGGTGAAAAGTAATGGAAGATATGTTTCCTAGTCTACTCCAGAAAATTAAGGCCGAATTTGAAAAAGCTAGGCTTGATAGTGAGATTCTGGAAGAGTTACTAGAAAAGCTAGAGGAGAATAAAGCTAATTATCTGGACGCCAATCAATATGCTATAGAAATTGGTGAAATACTCTCAAAGGTCTTAGGGGCTTACTTGAGTAATGAAAGCCTACCAGATGGTAAGATGTACTATAATATCGCTAAACGATTGCTAGAAGATGTTTTAGGTCGAAACTATGACCTTGTAAGTGATTATACTGAAAAAGTTCAAGAAAATTTAAACCTTAGGGCTAACCTTCGCATTCCTGCTCAAGTTCCTGAGTTGAATCAAGATAGGATTGATGGCTTAGTCAATCGTTTAGATAGTGAAGACGATTTTGGAGCTGTAAAATGGTTAGTAGGTGAAACGATTGTTAATTTTACCCAGAGCATTGTAGATGATACGATTCAAAAAAATGTGGTATTTCAGTATAAGCAGGACTTAGCCCTAAAATTACTAGGCGAACGGCTGGGAAGTGTTGTAAGTGGTGTCAAGAACTGGAAGGCAGTTATAAGTATCCTTCAGTTCCCCATGATATTTATAGACGTCATAGTAATTGTAGGTGTACCGTTGAATATTATCCGCAAGATGGTAGACGACAGAATGTACATACTAGAAAATGGAGTAATATCAATCAAGAAGATGTGGAGCGTCGAAAACAGATAGGTATAGAGTCTACTGAAGAACGTAAAAGAAAACGAGATGAAAGGATTGCCAGGTTTGGGAATCCTAGAAGAAGATTAAGCTAGGCATAAGTTATAGGAGTAGAAAGGTTGTCGTTAAAAATGGAGCTGGATAAGTTTAAAACGATGATAAACGTCAGAAAGCGGATGACCTACTTTCTGAGATTCCAGAGGATGGCAGGAAGTGAAAACCAAGTTACAATAGATGAAGAGGCTTGGGAACTTGTCCTACCTGATCAGTGGAATTTGACTAGTAAGCATGAAAAGGCAATCAGAGAGAGTCTAGAAACATTTGTCCATGATATCAATAAGATAGAGAACAAGCGAGCCAGAAAATACTTTATTATCCATTATTGTTACATGAGGAAGAAAACAGTAAGTGAATGTTTAGAAATTGCTGGGACAAAATCCACTAATTATCATAGATACAAACAGATAGCTGTCTTAAACTTTGCTAGAATCCACCAGAACGGAGAACTAGAAGCATATAAGTAGCCATCAGCTGAATAACTGGAGTCTAGGACGCCCCGTTTTAGGGCTTCATCATATAGAACTCCATGAATCAACTAGAAACCCTTAGAAATGAATCTAGGGGCTTTTAGATTTCTGAATATATAGGTTAGTGATATATGGTATAATGGTGGTAGGTAATAAAAAAAGCACGTTTGACCGTGCTATTTTCTTGCCTGCTGAACTCATCATATAGTATAGTGGCTCCTTTATGGGCCTTTTTTGTGAACATTTTTAGGAACTTTTAAAGAATTTAAAGAAAATATAAGGAAATATGATTTTAAAGAAAATCAGGAATATCAAGGCCTTTACTTACTAATGAAATATAAAAATCAAGCGGTAGCGGAATAACTCAAAATGTGATAAGATAGGGGTATGAATCTGAAAGTGAAACAAAAAATACCATTAAAAATCAAGCGCATGGGAATTAATGGTGAGGGAATCGGCTTTTACCAAAAAACGTTAGTCTTTGTACCTGGAGCTTTAAAAGGAGAAGATATCTATTGTCAGATTACTTCTATTAAACGTAACTTTGTTGAAGCGAAATTATTAAAGGTCAACAAGAAGTCTAAATTTCGAGTTGTGCCAGCTTGTACTATTTACAATGAATGCGGAGGCTGCCAAATCATGCATCTGCATTATGATAAGCAGCTGGAGTTCAAGACGGACTTGCTTCATCAAGCGCTGAAAAAATTTGCCCCTGCAGGATATGAAAATTATGAAATCCGCCCGACGATTGGTATGCAGGAACCAAAGTACTACCGTGCTAAGTTACAATTTCAGACTCGAAAATTCAAAAATCAGGTTAAGGCGGGCTTATATGCACAAAACTCTCATTATTTGGTAGAGTTGAAAGACTGCCTAGTACAAGATAAGGAAACCCAAGTGATTGCTAATCGTCTAGCAGAATTACTTACTTATCACCAGATTCCAATCACAGACGAGAGGAAAGTCCTAGGTGTCCGTACTATTATGGTTCGACGAGCAAGAAAGACTGGACAGGTTCAGATTATTATTGTTACAAACCGTCAGCTTAACTTAACCCAACTTGTAAAAGAATTAGTTAAAGATTTTCCAGAAATTGTGACAGTCGCTGTGAATACAAATACAGCTAAAACCAGTGAGATTTATGGCGAAAAGACAGAGATTATCTGGGGAGAAAAGAGTATTCAAGAAGGTGTACTTGATTATGAATTTTCACTATCTCCTCGAGCTTTCTATCAACTAAATCCTGAACAAACAGAAGTTCTTTATAACGAGGCGGTAAAAGCCTTGGATGTAAATAAAGAAGACCATTTGATTGACGCTTATTGTGGAGTTGGAACGATTGGATTTGCCTTCGCAAAGAAAGTTAAAACACTCAGAGGTATGGATATTATTCCAGAAGCCATTGAAGATGCCAAGCGAAATGCTAAAAGAATGGGATTTGACAATACTCATTATGAAGCTGGAACGGCAGAAGAGATTATTCCTCGTTGGTATAAGGAAGGCTACAGAGCAGATGCACTGATTGTGGATCCACCGCGTACAGGCCTGGATGATAAGTTGTTAGACACTATTCTTACCTATGTGCCAGAAAAATGGTTTATATTTCATGTAATGTTTCAACCTTAGCACGAGATTTGGTGCGTTTGGTAGAAGTTTATGATCTTCATTATATCCAGTCGGTCGATATGTTCCCACATACCGCTCGAACTGAAGCTGTTGTAAAGCTGATAAAAAGAGAAAAAGATAAAAAAGCATAGTGTTTAAAGAGTTTGCTATTGGGCTGAAATAGTCAAATTTTAAAAAGTCGGAAAAAAATAAAAAAAGTTTAAAAAAGTAGTTGACAAAAAACAAAAAGGCTGTATAATAGTAAGAGTTGAAAATAACAACTCTGGTCCGTTGGTCAAGGGGTTAAGACACCGCCTTTTCACGGCGGTAACACGGGTTCGAATCCCGTACGGACTATGGTATGTTGCGGTTGGAACACTTGATGAAAAAAGTTTTAAAAAAGTTTCAAAAAAGTGTTGACAAGCGAAAGCGACTGTGATATACTAATATAGTTGTCGCTTGAGAGAAGCGAGTGACAAAGACCTTTGAAAACTGAACAAGACGAACCAATGTGCAGGGCACTACAACTAAGGTTGTAGTACTGAACAATGAAAAAACAATAAATCTGTCAGTGACAGAAATGAGTGAGAACTCAAACTTTTAATGAGAGTTTGATCCTGGCTCAGGACGAACGCTGGCGGCGTGCCTAATACATGCAAGTAGAACGCTGAAGGAGGAGCTTGCTTCTCTGGATGAGTTGCGAACGGGTGAGTAACGCGTAGGTAACCTGCCTGGTAGCGGGGGATAACTATTGGAAACGATAGCTAATACCGCATAATAGCAGTTGTTGCATGACAGCTGTTTGAAAGGTGCAATTGCACCACTACCAGATGGACCTGCGTTGTATTAGCTAGTTGGTGGGGTAACGGCTCACCAAGGCGACGATACATAGCCGACCTGAGAGGGTGATCGGCCACACTGGGACTGAGACACGGCCCAGACTCCTACGGGAGGCGCAGTAGGGAATCTTCGGCAATGGACGGAAGTCTGACCGAGCAACGCCGCGTGAGTGAAGAAGGTTTTCGGATCGTAAAGCTCTGTTGTAAGAGAAGAACGAGTGTGAGAGTGGAGAGTTCACACTGTGACGGTATCTTACCAGAAAGGGACGGCTAACTACGTGCCAGCAGCCGCGGTAATACGTAGGTCCCGAGCGTTGTCCGGATTTATTGGGCGTAAAGCGAGCGCAGGCGGTTAGATAAGTCTGAAGTTAAAGGCTGTGGCTTAACCATAGTACGCTTTGGAAACTGTTTAACTTGAGTGCAAGAGGGGAGAGTGGAATTCCATGTGTAGCGGTGAAATGCGTAGATATATGGAGGAACACCGGTGGCGAAAGCGGCTCTCTGGCTTGTAACTGACGCTGAGGCTCGAAAGCGTGGGGAGCAAACAGGATTAGATACCCTGGTAGTCCACGCCGTAAACGATGAGTGCTAGGTGTTAGACCCTTTCCGGGGTTTAGTGCCGTAGCTAACGCATTAAGCACTCCGCCTGGGGAGTACGACCGCAAGGTTGAAACTCAAAGGAATTGACGGGGGCCCGCACAAGCGGTGGAGCATGTGGTTTAATTCGAAGCAACGCGAAGAACCTTACCAGGTCTTGACATCCCTCTGACCGTTCTAGAGATAGAGCTTTCCTTCGGGACAGAGGTGACAGGTGGTGCATGGTTGTCGTCAGCTCGTGTCGTGAGATGTTGGGTTAAGTCCCGCAACGAGCGCAACCCCTATTGTTAGTTGCCATCATTCAGTTGGGCACTCTAGCGAGACTGCCGGTAATAAACCGGAGGAAGGTGGGGATGACGTCAAATCATCATGCCCCTTATGACCTGGGCTACACACGTGCTACAATGGCTGGTACAACGAGTCGCAAGCCGGTGACGGCAAGCTAATCTCTTAAAAGCCAGTCTCAGTTCGGATTGTAGGGTCGCAACTCGCCCTACATGAAGTCGGAATCGCTAGTAATCGCGGATCAGCACGTCGCGGTGAATACGTTCCCGGGCCTTGTACACACCGCCCGTCACACCACGAGAGTTTGTAACACCCGAAGTCGGTGAGGTAACCGTAAGGAGCCAGCCGCCTAAGGTGGGATAGATGATTGGGGTGAAGTCGTAACAAGGTAGCCGTATCGGAAGGTGCGCTGGATCACCTCCTTTCTAAGGAAAAAGGAACTGCGCATTGGTCTTGTTTAGTCTTGAGAGGTCTTGTGGGGCCTTAGCTCAGCTGGGAGAGCGCCTGCTTTGCACGCAGGAGGTCAGCGGTTCGATCCCTGCTAGGCTCCATTGGTGAGAGATCACCAAGTAATGCACATTGAAAATTGAATATCTATATCAAATAGTAACAAGAAAAATAAACCGAAAACGCTGTAGTATTAATAAGAGTTTATGACTGAAAGGTCAAAAAATAAGGTTAAGTTAATAAGGGCGCACGGTGGATGCCTTGGCACTAGGAGCCGAAGAAGGACGTGACAAACGACGATATGCCTTGGGTAGCTGTAAGTAAGCGATGATCCAGGGATTTCGAATGGGGGAACCCAACAGGTATTACCTGTTACCCTGCATCTGTTAAGGATGTGAGGAGGAAGACGCAGTGAACTGAAACATCTAAGTAGTCGCAGGAAGAGAAAGCAAAAAGCGATTGCCTTAGTAGCGGCGAGCGAAACGGCAGGAGGGCAAACCGAAGAGTTTACTCTTCGGGGTTGTAGGACTGCAATGTGGACTCAAAGATTATAGAAGAATGATTTGGGAAGATCAGCCAAAGAGAGTAATAGCCTCGTATTTAAAATAGTCTTTGTACCTAGCAGTATCCTGAGTACGGCGGGACACGCGAAATCCCTGTCGGAATCTGGGAGGACCATCTCCCAACCCTAAATACTCCCTAGTGACCGATAGTGAACCAGTACCGTGAGGGAAAGGTGAAAAAGCACCCCGGGAGGGGAGTGAAATAGAACCTGAAACCGTGTGCCTACAACAAGTTCGAGCCCGTTAATGGGTGAGAGCGTGCCTTTTGTAGAATGAACCGGCGAGTTACGTTATGATGCGAGGTTAAGTTGAAGAGACGGAGCCGTAGGGAAACCGAGTCTGAATAGGGCGCCTTAGTATCATGACGTAGACCCGAAACCATGTGACCTACCCATGAGCAGGTTGAAGGTGCGGTAAGACGCACTGGAGGACCGAACCAGGGCACGTTGAAAAGTGCTTGGATGACTTGTGGGTAGCGGAGAAATTCCAAACGAACTTGGAGATAGCTGGTTCTCTCCGAAATAGCTTTAGGGCTAGCGTCGACATTAAGATTCTTGGAGGTAGAGCACTGTTTGGGTGAGGGGTCCATCCCGGATTACCAATCTCAGATAAACTCCGAATGCCAATGAATTATGGTCGGCAGTCAGACTGCGAGTGCTAAGATCCGTAGTCGAAAGGGAAACAGCCCAGACCACCAGCTAAGGTCCCAAAATAATTGTTAAGTGGAAAAGGATGTGGGGTTGCACAGACAACTAGGATGTTAGCTTAGAAGCAGCTATTCATTCAAAGAGTGCGTAATAGCTCACTAGTCGAGTGACCCTGCGCCGAAAATGTACCGGGGCTAAAACAATTTACCGAAGCTGTGGATACCTTTATAGGTATGGTAGGAGAGCGTTCTATGTGTGAAGAAGGTGTACCGTGAGGAGTGCTGGAACGCATAGAAGTGAGAATGCCGGTATGAGTAGCGAAAGACAGGTGAGAATCCTGTCCACCGTAAGACTAAGGTTTCCAGGGGAAGGCTCGTCCGCCCTGGGTTAGTCGGGACCTAAGGAGAGACCGAAAGGTGTATCCGATGGACAACAGGTTGATATTCCTGTACTAGAGTATGTAGTGATGGAGGGACGCAGTAGGCTAACTAAAGCAGACGATTGGAAGAGTCTGTCTAAGCAGTGAGGTGTGATATGAGTCAAATGCTTATATCTGTAACATTGAGCTGTGATGGGGAGCGAAGTTTAGTAGCGAAGTTAGTGACGTCACACTGCCAAGAAAAGCTTCTAGCGTTTAAACATACTCTACCCGTACCGCAAACCGACACAGGTAGTCGAGGCGAGTAGCCTCAGGTGAGCGAGAGAACTCTCGTTAAGGAACTCGGCAAAATGACCCCGTAACTTCGGGAGAAGGGGTGCTGACTTTAAGTCAGCCGCAGTGAATAGGCCCAAGCAACTGTTTATCAAAAACACAGCTCTCTGCTAAATCGTAAGATGATGTATAGGGGGTGACGCCTGCCCGGTGCTGGAAGGTTAAGAGGAGTGCTTAGCGCAAGCGAAGGTATGAATTGAAGCCCCAGTAAACGGCGGCCGTAACTATAACGGTCCTAAGGTAGCGAAATTCCTTGTCGGGTAAGTTCCGACCCGCACGAAAGGCGTAATGATTTGGGCACTGTCTCAACGAGAGACTCGGTGAAATTTTAGTACCTGTGAAGATGCAGGTTACCCGCGACAGGACGGAAAGACCCCATGGAGCTTTACTGCAGTTTGATATTGAGTGTCTGTACCACATGTACAGGATAGGTAGGAGTCTATGATATCGGGACGCCAGTTTCGAAGGAGACGTTGTTGGGATACTACCCTTGTGTTATGGCCACTCTAACCCAGATAGGTGATCCCTATCGGAGACAGTGTCTGACGGGCAGTTTGACTGGGGCGGTCGCCTCCTAAAAGGTAACGGAGGCGCCCAAAGGTTCCCTCAGAATGGTTGGAAATCATTCGCAGAGTGTAAAGGTATAAGGGAGCTTGACTGCGAGAGCTACAACTCGAGCAGGGACGAAAGTCGGGCTTAGTGATCCGGTGGTTCCGTATGGAAGGGCCATCGCTCAACGGATAAAAGCTACCCTGGGGATAACAGGCTTATCTCCCCCAAGAGTTCACATCGACGGGGAGGTTTGGCACCTCGATGTCGGCTCGTCGCATCCTGGGGCTGTAGTCGGTCCCAAGGGTTGGGCTGTTCGCCCATTAAAGCGGCACGCGAGCTGGGTTCAGAACGTCGTGAGACAGTTCGGTCCCTATCCGTCGCGGGCGTAGGAAATTTGAGAGGATCTGCTCCTAGTACGAGAGGACCAGAGTGGACTTACCGCTGGTGTACCAGTTGTCTTGCCAAAGGCATCGCTGGGTAGCTATGTAGGGAAGGGATAAACGCTGAAAGCATCTAAGTGTGAAACCCACCTCAAGATGAGATTTCCCATGATTTTATATCAGTAAGAGCCCTGAGAGATGATCAGGTAGATAGGTTAGAAGTGGAAGTGTGGCGACACATGTAGCGGACTAATACTAATAGCTCGAGGACTTATCCAAAGTAACTGAGAATATGAAAGCGAACGGTTTTCTTGGTTTGAATAGATATTCAATTTTGAGTAGGTATTACTCAGAGTTAAGTGACGATAGCCTAGGAGATACACCTGTACCCATGCCGAACACAGAAGTTAAGCCCTAGAACGCCGGAAGTAGTTGGGGGTTGCCCCCTGTGAGATATGGAAGTCGCTTAGCTCTAGGGAGTTTAGCTCAGCTGGGAGAGCATCTGCCTTACAAGCAGAGGGTCAGCGGTTCGATCCCGTTAACTCCCATAGGTCCCGTAGTGTAGCGGTTATCACGTCGCCCTGTCACGGCGAAGATCGCGGGTTCGATTCCCGTCGGGACCGTTTAAGATAACGTAAGTTATTTTAGACTCGTTAGCTCAGTTGGTAGAGCAATTGACTTTTAATCAATGGGTCACTGGTTCGAGCCCAGTACGGGTCATATATGCGGGTTTGGCGGAATTGGCAGACGCACCAGATTTAGGATCTGGCGCTTAACGGCGTGGGGGTTCAAGTCCCTTAACCCGCATTAAGAAATAATAAATGAGCCGGCTTAGCTCAGTTGGTAGAGCATCTGATTTGTAATCAGAGGGTCGCGTGTTCAAGTCATGTAGCCGGCATTTTTAGATAGAAGAAAACAGTGCGAACGTAGTTCAGTGGTAGAACACCACCTTGCCAAGGTGGGGGTCGCGGGTTCGAATCCCGTCGTTCGCTTAGAGAGGCCGGGGTGGCGGAACTGGCAGACGCACAGGACTTAAAATCCTGCGATTGGTAACGATCGTACCGGTTCGATTCCGGTCCTCGGCATAATATAATGAGCACCCTTAGCTCAACTGGATAGAGTACCTGACTACGAATCAGGCGGTTAGAGGTTCGACTCCTCTAGGGTGCATTTTTCTTTTTAACTCGGGAAGTAGCTCAGCTTGGTAGAGTACTTGGTTTGGGACCAAGGTGTCGCAGGTCTCGAATCCTGTCTTCCCTGATTCATGGCGGTGTAGCTCAGCTGGCTAGAGCGTCCGGTTCATACCCGGGAGGTCGGGGGTTCGATCCCCTTCGCCGCTATAATGATCTTGTTGGACCTTTAGCTCAGCTGGTTAGAGCTCTCGGCTCATAACCGAGTGGTCGTAGGTTCAAGTCCTACAAGGTCCATTTGAATATTATGGAGGATTACCCAAGTCCGGCTGAAGGGAACGGTCTTGAAAACCGTCAGGCGTGTAAAAGCGTGCGTGGGTTCGAATCCCACATCCTCCTTTTTTATTAACGCGGGATGGAGCGACTCGGTAGCTCGTCGGGCTCATAACCCGAAGGTCGTAGGTTCAAATCCTGCTCCCGCAATAAGGCTCGGTAGCTCAGTTGGTAGAGCAATGGATTGAAGCTCCATGTGTCGGCGGTTCGATTCCGTCTCGCGCCATTTTTACTTATAGTATGTATGCGGGTGTAGTTTAGTGGTAAAACTACAGCCTTCCAAGCTGTTGTCGCGAGTTCGATTCTCGTCACCCGCTTTGAACTTTGTTCAAATTACCAAGTTTTTAACTTGGGCGCGTAGCTCAGGTGGTTAGAGCGCACGCCTGATAAGCGTGAGGTCGGTGGTTCGAGTCCACTCGTGCCCATTAATAGGAGAATTACTCAAGAGGCTGAAGAGGACGGTTTGCTAAATCGTTAGGTCGGGTAACTGGCGCAAGGGTTCGAATCCCTTATTCTCCGTTTGAAAGAGAGTTTATAACTCTCTTTTTTATTTGGCTCTTTGTCAAGTGTAGTGGGTTGAAGAAAAGCTAAGCTCTAGAAAGGACGAAATTTGTCCTTTCTTTTATATAGTTTATTTTTTGTTGTATAACTTTGCTATTACTTCCAACTCTTTAGTGAAATTTCTCCGCTATTTAGCCAGATTTCTTTTCCGTTATCACATTGAACTAAAAGTTTACCACTTTCAGAGATGTCTTTTGCAAGTCCCTTGTAGTCTTTTTGATCCAGTGTGAAAGTAACTTCTTTTCCTAGAACGAATGACTGTTTTTTGTATAGGTATAATAGCTCTTCTGCAGGTGTTTCGAAGAAAGCACGCCAGATCTCTATGATTAATTCATTTCTTGTTATAGGTGCTGGTGCTTTAAATAGACTAGCAGCTTTTTCTTTTAATTCTTGGGGGAAGTCTTTGATAGTAAAGTTGATTCCTACTCCAATAATGATATCTGTGACTAGGCCTGTTTCTACAGACGTCATTGCCTCAGTAAGGATTCCTCCGATTTTATGATTGTTTAGGTAGATATCATTGACCCATTTTATGTCGACATCTATTAAAGTTAGGTTCTTAATGGCTTTGTAGACAGCTCCAGCTACAAGTAGTGTGTAGGATGGTAATTTGTCATAGGCGAGATTTGGTTTAAGATGGAGTGTCATATAAATGCCACCTTGTGGTGAGTAGAAAGAACGTTGAAATCGGCCTCGTCCTGCTGTTTGATAGGAAGCTAGGTAGAGAGTGTTTGCTTCATTCCCTAAATCAATTGCTTCTTTTGCATCTAGTTGTGTTGATTTTGTTTCGGGTTTAAAACTGACTTTAATTGGAAGATTTTCTTCTAGAATCTCTGGAAGAATAAGGTCACCATTCATCAGTTTATATCCTTTGTTTTTGATACTATCAATTTCAATGCCTTCTTGTTCTAGACGCTTGATGGCTTTCCAAATTGATGTTCGGCTTAGGGATAGTTCTTCTGCAATTTTTTCTCCGCTGATATAGTCGGTTTCTTTATAGAGGATTTGGTAGACAGCTTGGTAGGATTTCATAGTGTTGCCTTTCTTTAAGAATAGTATATGATTTGAATCTAGTTTGGATAGTTGCTTCTAATCTATATTTTATTACTACTATTTTAACATATGCCTACTATTTACGTCATGATTTTCTTAGAGAAAATGCAATCATTAAGATTGAGTTTTGAAATCTCAGTATTTTTGCTCCCTTTTTCACCTTGGAAACGTTTCCTTTGTTTTCAAATTACTAAAAAAGTGGTACAATATAGTATAGCTTACTATTATCTGAATCAATTGATTTGGAGAGAAAGGATTCATTTTGAAATCAATAGGCTTTATTGAAAAGCTGAAAGGGTTGTCTAGTAAAGAGCTGATTTTATTGGGAATTATCCTGAGTATCTTTTTACCCTTTTATCTTTTTGTAGTTGTATTCTGTTTATATATTATCAGTTTAATTTTTACAGGAGACATGAAAAGTATTCTTCAGAAAATGGGAGAGCATCCGATGCTGCTTCTTTTTCTTGGCTATAGTACTGTAATATCCATTTTTGAACAAAATTGGATGGGTCTTGTGGCTTCAGTAGGAATGTTTCTATTTACTGTTTTCTTTTTGTACTATCAGTCGATTTTATCACATAAATTCTTTCGATTGATTTTGCAGCTCGTCTTGTTTGGTAGCGTCTTGTCAGCTGCTTTTGCGAGTTTAGAACATTTCCAAATTGTGAAGAAATTCAACTATGCTTTTCTTTCACCCAATATGCAGGTGTGGCATCAGAATCGGGCAGAAGTGACCTTCTTTAATCCTAATTACTATGGAATCATTTGTTGTTTCTGTATCATGATTGCCTTTTATCTGTTTACAACGACCAAGTTGAATTGGTTGAAAGTATTCTGTGTGATTGCAGGCTTTGTGAATCTCTTTGGTTTGAACTTTACTCAAAATCGAACTGCCTTTCCTGCTATTATCGCTGGAGCTATTATTTATCTCTTTACGACCATTAAAAACTGGAAGGCCTTTTGGCTTAGTATAGGGGTCTTTGCGATTGGCTTGAGCTTCCTCTTTTCCAGTGATTTGGGAGTTCGGATGGGAACTTTAGACTCTTCTATGGAAGAACGCATTTCTATCTGGGATGCTGGGATGGCTTTGTTTAAGCAAAATCCTTTTTGGGGCGAGGGGCCATTGACCTATATGCACTCTTATCCTCGGATACATGCTCCTTATCATGAACATGCTCATAGTCTTTATATTGATACGATTCTGAGTTACGGAATTGTGGGGACAATTTTATTAGTGTTGTCTTCTGTTGCTCCTGTTCGCTTGATGATGGATATGAGTCAGGAGTCGGGGAAACGTCCGATTATTGGTCTTTATCTATCTTTCCTTACAGTGGTTGCTGTACACGGAATCTTTGATTTGGCCCTCTTCTGGATTCAGTCAGGTTTTATTTTCTTGCTAGTTATGTGCAGTATTCCGTTGGAGCATCGAACGTTGGTATCGGATATGACGGATTAAGTTTATAAGATTAAAAGATTCTTCTACCTTGGGTAGGAGATTTTTTTACTAGGAAAAATTATTTCTAAATCGAAATAGTTGACAGATGGAAATGATGAGTGTTACAATAATTTTAATTGTATCGGCATAGAAATAAAATGGAGGTATCATGAAAGATAGTCATTTGGTAGCCCATCATATTCGTTTGTTGAATGGACGGATTTCAAAAGTTACTTAGTCGGGATCCTGAAGCTCTTTATCGGAGTGAACAGGGAAAGATTTTAGCGGTTTTATGGAATAGTGAAACTGGCTGCGCAACTGCGACAGATATCGCGCTTGCGACTGGACTTGCTAATAATACGCTGACGACTATGATAAAAAAGCTAGAGGAACAAAAGCTTGTAATTGTTAGTCCGTGTGGAAAAGACAAGCGTAAGAAGTATTTAGTTTTAACGGAGTTGGGCAAGTCCCAGAAAGAAGTGGGACATCGTGTCAGTCAGAAATTGGATACGATCTTTTACAAAGGATTCACAGAGGAAGAAATTCGTCAGTTTGAAGCCTTTCAAGAAAGAATTTTGGCTAATCTAAAAGAGGAGGAAAATGAGGATTAAAATGGAGCAAATTAGCTGTTTTTAAGTAAAGGCCACTTTCGACTTTGTTTTCCAACTCTTAGGACAAGGAAACTATGTGGTTAGCTATGGTTAGACTCAGATTGATGGAGTTGCTTATGCCCAGTACGATATCCTCCGTCTAGAAAACGGGAAAATTGTGGAGCATTGGAATAATAAAGAAGTTATGCCTAGGGTAGAAGACTTGACCAATCGAGGCAAGTTTTAAATTGAGGATGCAGAATGATTGAATACAAAAATGTGGCGCTACGCTACACAGAAAAAGATGTCTTGAGAGATGTTAATTTACGGATTGAGAATGGCGAGTTTATGGTTTTAGTTGGTCCATCTGGCTCAGGTAAGACAACCATGATTAAGATGGTCAACCGCCTCTTGGAACCGACTGATGGAAATATTTATATGGATGGTAAGCGCATTAAAGATTATGATGAGCGTGAACTTCGTCTTTCTACTGGTTATGTTTTACAGGCCATTGCTCTCTTTCCTAATCTAACGGTTGCGGAAATATTGCCCTGATTCCTGAGATGAAGGGATGGACTAAGGAAGAAATTGCTCAGAAAACTGAAGAGCTTTTGGCAAAGGTTGGTTTACCAGTAGCTGAGTATGGGCATCGTTTGCCTAGTGAATTATCTGGTGGGGAGCAACAGCGTGTTGGAATTGTACGGGCTATGATTGGTCAGCCTAAGATTCTCCTCATGGATGAACCCTTTTCAGCCTTGGATGCTATTTCGAGAAAACAGTTGCAGATTCTGACTAAAGAATTGCATAAAGAGTTTGGGATGATAACTATTTTTGTAACCCATGATACGGATGAAGCTTTGAAATTGGCGGACCGTATTGCTGTCTTGCAGGATGGAGAGATTCGTCAGGTGGCGAATCCCGAGACTATTTTAAAAGCTCCTGCCACAGAATTTGTAGCAGATTTGTTTGGAGGTAGTGTTCATGACTAATTTAATTGCAACTTTTCAGGATCGTTTTAGTGATTGGTTGACAGCTCTATCTCAACATTTGCAGTTGTCACTTTTGACCCTATTACTAGCTATTTTTATCGCGATTCCTTTGGCTGTTTATCTTCGCTATCATGAGAAGTTAGCGGATTGGGTCTTACAGATTGCAGGGATTTCCAGACTATCCCGTCTTTGGCCTTGTTGGGTCTCTTCATTCCCTTGATGGGAATTGGAACCTTGCCGGCTTTGACAGCTCTAGTGATTTATGCGATTTTTCCGATTTTGCAAAATACTATCACTGGACTCAAGGGAATTGATCCAAGTCTACAAGAGGCTGGGATTGCATTTGGGATGACTAGGTGGGAGCGACTAAAGAAGTTTGAAATTCCACTTGCTATGCCTGTTATGATGTCTGGAATTCGGACGGCAGCGGTTTTGATTATCGGTACGGCAACCTTGGCTGCCTTGATTGGTGCAGGGGGGCTGGGTTCCTTTATCCTTTTGGGAATTGACCGTAATAATGCCAGTCTGATTTTGATTGGGGCCCTCTCTTCTGCAGTGCTAGCCATTGCCTTTAACTTCCTACTAAAAGTGATGGAAAAAGCAAAATTGCGGACGATTTTCTCTGGTTTTGCCTTGGTGACGGTATTACTGGGTCTGTCTTATAGCCCAGCTCTCTTGGCTCAAAAAGAGAAAGAAAACTTGGTTATTGCTGGGAAATTGGGTCCAGAACCAGAAATTTTGGCCAATATGTATAAACTCCTCATTGAAGAAAATACCAGTATGACTGCGACTGTTAAACCGAATTTTGGGAAAACAAGCTTCCTCTACGAAGCTTTGAAAAAAGGCGATATTGACATCTATCCTGAATTTACTGGTACGGTGACTGAAAGTTTGCTTCAGCCATCACCGAAAGTGAGTCATGAGCCAGAGCAGGTTTATGATGTAGCGCGTGATGGCATTGCCAAACAGGATCATCTAGCCTATCTCAAACCCATGTCTTATCAAAATACCTACGCTGTAGCTGTTCCGAAAAAAATTGCTCAAGAATATGGCTTGAAGACCATTTCGGACTTGAAAAAAGTGGAAGGGCAGCTGAAGGCAGGTTTTACACTCGAATTTAATGACCGTGAAGATGGCAATAAGGGCTTGCAGTCAATGTATGGTCTCAATCTCAATGTGGCGACCATGGAACCAGCCCTTCGCTATCAGGCAATTCAGTCAGGTGATATTCAAATCACGGATGCCTATTCGACTGATGCGGAATTGGCGCGTTATGATTTACAGGTCTTGGAAGATGACAAGCAACTCTTCCCACCTTACCAAGGGGCTCCACTGATGAAAGAAGCTCTTCTCAAGAAACATCCAGAGTTGGAAACAGTTCTCAATAAATTGGCTGGTAAAATTACTGAAAGCCAGATGAGCCAGCTCAACTACCAAGTCGGTGTTGAAGGCAAGTCAGCAGAACAAGTAGCCAAGGAGTTTCTGCAAGAAGAAGGTTTGTTGAAGCAAATAGCTTTGAAAAACGTCAAACTCAACTTTGTTAAACGACTAGATAGAAAAAAACTGCTCAGACAATGTCGTCTGGGCTTTTTTGATTATTGAAAAGATAAAAAACTCAGTAGCCTAGAAATAAGGCAACTGAGCTCTACTCTGTATTCAATTTTTAGGAATGAGAAGGTCTAGATAAAATTGGACAACTTCTTGGTCTGTAAAGTCTTGCCCTTTTTTGAGCCACCAGGTCAATGTCTCGATAAAGTTGGACATGACTAAGTGTTGGAGGTAAGAAGGAGGCAGACTTGGGTGAGCTTTTTTCAACTTATCAGCTAGCACGGAATAGACATGGTGTTCTAGCTCTTTATGGAGTTGACGGAGGAAGTAGTCATTTTTAGAAAATAGCAGACTGGTGATATGGTCTTGATTTTTCTGAAAATGTAGAAAGAGGTGAGCGAGATAATCCTCGGTTGAAATGGACTCCTCTCTTTCAAAGATGTGATGAAAGAGGTGGCGACAAAGCTCGTCCAGAAGTAGTTCCTTGCTCTCATAGTGACAGTAAAAAGTGGAACGTCCCACATCTGCGAGATTAATGATATCCTGAACTGTAGTGGATTCGTAGCCCTTCTCGTTCAAAAATTGTAGAAAAGCCTGATAGATGGCTTTTTTGGTTTTACTGATACGGCGGTCAATGTTAGTCATATGGACATTTGAGGCAAATTGTTCAGAACTGAATAAAGCTGATATTTTGCTTCTATCCTTTCTTTGAGTTTAGTGGATAATGATAATGAACAAGGTGTTCATAAGTTTATTATAACAAAGGAATGAGAAAAATGAAGGCAAAATATACTGTTTGGGTAGCTTTTTTCTTAAATTTAAGCTATGCTATTGTTGAGTTTATTGCAGGAGGAATCTTTGGTTCGAGTGCTGTTCTTGCTGATTCTGTCCATGACTTGGGAGATGCTATAGCCATTGGCATATCGGCCTTTTTAGAAACAATCTCAAATAGAGAAGAAGATAGGCAGTACACCTTGGGTTACAAGCGATTTAGTCTTTTAGGGGCCCTGGTGACTGCTGTGATTCTTATCACAGGATCCATCCTAGTGATTTTGGAAAATATAACTAAACTTTTTAATCCACAGCCCGTTAATGATGAAGGTATTCTCTGGCTAGGGATCATTGCAGTTAGCATCAATCTGCTAGCTAGTCTAGTAGTTCGCAAGGGAAAGACAAAGAACGAGTCGATTCTGAGCCTGCACTTTTTGGAAGATACTCTTGGTTGGTTGGCTGTCATTCTAATGGCGATTATCCTCCGATTTACAGATTGGTATATCTTAGATCCTATCTTGTCGCTTGTCATTTCTATCTTCATTCTAACAAAAGCAATTCCTCGCTTTTGGAGCGCACTCAAGATTTTCTTGGATGCTGTGCCAGAAGGTGTCGATATCAAGCAAGTCATGAGTGACTTAGAGGGATTAGACAATGTGGCTAGCCTTAACCAGCTTAATCTCTGGACTATGGATGGTTTGGAAAAAAATGCCATTGTTCATGTTTGCCTAAAAGAAATTGAACAGATGGAAACTTGTAAAGAATTCATACGAAACTTGCTAAAAGATTGTGGATTTCAAAACATCACTATTGAAGTTGATGCCGACCTAGAAACTCACCAAGCACATAAGCGCAATATAACAGAGTTAGAAGCAAGTCATGATCAAAATCATCATCATTGATGAGGTGTAGTATAAGTGAGCGAAAGCATAATAAAAAGTGTATACTTAAACTAGTAAAAATGGAGAGGATATGTTAATGAAATCAGCAGTCTATAAAAAAGCAGGTCAGGTCGGTATTGAAGAGGTTAAGCGTCCAAGTATTCAAGAAGCGGATGATGTTATTATTCGTGTGGTTCGTGCTTGTGTTTGTGGTTCGGACCTTTGGAGTTACCGCAATCCAGATATTAAATCGGGACATAAAAATAGTGGACACGAAGCGATTGGGATTGTCGAAGAAACTGGGGAAGCCATTACGACGGTGAAGCAAGGTGATTTTGTCATTGTCCCGTTTACACATGGATGTGGTGAGTGTGATGCCTGTCTTGCTGGCTTGACGGTTCTTGCGATAATCATATTGGTAATAACTTGGGAGGCGATTTTCAGGCGGAATATATTCGTTTTCACTATGCAAACTGGGCGCTGGTTAAAATCCCTGGACAACCTTCTGACTACACAGAAGGTATGCTAAAGTCCCTCTTGACTCTTGCAGATGTCATGCCGACAGGCTATCATGCGGCGCGTGTTGCTAATGTTCAAAAAGGGGATAAGGTTGTGGTCATTGGTGATGGTGCTGTAGGTCAATGTGCTGTCATCGCGGCGAAGATGCGTGGTGCATCGCAAATTATCCTTATGAGTCGTCATGAAGATCGTCAAAAGATGGCTCTGGAGTCGGGTGCGACAGCTATTGTAGCTGAGCGAGGTCAAGAAGGTATTGCCAAGGTGCGAGAAATTCTCGGTGGAGGAGCGGACGCAGCACTTGAATGTGTTGGTACGGAGGCTGCTATAGAACAGGCGCTAGGTGTCCTTCATAATGGAGGGCGTATGGGATTTGTAGGAGTCCCACACTATAATAATCATGCTCTTGGTTCGACATTTATGCAAAATATCTCTGTAGCAGGTGGGGCAGCTTCTGCGACAACTTATGACAAACAAGTATTACTAAAAGCTGTTCTTGATGGCGATATCAACCCAGGCCGTGTCTTTACTTCAAGCTATAAATTAGAAGATATTGATCAAGCTTATAAAGATATGGATGAACGTAAGACCATTAAGTCTATGATTGTGATGGACTAAAAAAGAAAATCCTAATGGAGATTTGAGACTCTCTATTAGGATTTTTTGTCATGTTTAATTTGTGGAGTTATGGCAGCGTACTCTCTCTTAATGTCAGTCTGGTTCCCAGCATAGTCAGGCTAGGAATTTTGCGACCGTGGAGGACTTCCTTATTAAGAATATCCATACCTGCTCGGCCCATTTCCTCGGTATAGACGGTGATGCTGGAGAGGGGGAGGGTAGACCTGTTTGGTCAGACTAGTGTCGTTAAAGGAAATAAGACTGATGCGGTCTGGCAGACTGATTCCAGCTTCTTGGAGGGCACGGAGGGCACCGATGGCTAAACTATCACTGGCAGCAAAAATGCTGGTGGGAGTTGGTCTCCTAAGCTCTGAATGGCCTCCTTCATCAAGTCATAGCCAGACTGGGCAGTAAAGCTACCTTGAAAGATCAGTTCATCATGATAGATTCCTTTTGCTTGACTGTAGCTTCTAAAGTTTTCAAGTCGCTTATCTTGGATGATTTCTTCTTGGTCGGTTGTTTCTTCAAGGCCTGTTAGAATCCCGATACGGTTCATTCCATGGCTGAGGAAATAATCGACAACCTGTTTCATGGCAGTGTAAAAATCCGTGATAATACAGGTGTGTCCTAGTGAAAGAGTATCACTGTCTAGAAAGACAAGAGGCTTTTGGTATTCTTCAAAGGCAGAAATCTGAGCTCGGCTAAATTTTCCGATGCAGAGAATCCCAATTACTTCCTCGCTTAATGTAAAAGGATGGTCATTAAAATAGCGCAAGATATCGTAGTCCAACTCTTGGGCTCTTTTTTCTATGCCTAAGCGAATCTGGTAGTAGTAGAGGTCGTCTAGCTCTCCTTGTTCGCTGACCCATTGGATAATGGCAATCTTTTGCTTGGGCTTGTGGGACTCGCCTGTCTTGAGGTGTTTGGTGTAGCCCAGCTCTTCAGCAACGGTTAAAATACGGTGTCTGGTTTCTTCTGTAACAGATAGGCTCTGGTCGCGGTTGAGAACACGGGATACGGTCGCGATAGAGACAGAGGCTAGCTGTGCAATGTCTTTTAAGGTAGCCATAAATCCTCCTTTTTTAAGGTTAGTATATCATATTTTTCTGCTTTTTACTGATAGTTTAGTAAAATTTTAGTAAAAAGGATTGACCTTGGGAAATCCCTTGGATACAATAGAAGAAAACGATTACACGTTAAGGTGACTTAACGGACAGTAAAAGGAGAAATCATATGACACAACATCTTACTGCTGAAGCTCTTCGTAAAGACTTTCTTGCTGTTTTTGGTCAAGAAGCAGACCAAACATTCTTTTCACCAGGTCGTATCAACTTGATTGGTGAGCATACAGACTATAATGGTGGACATGTATTTCCGGCAGCCATTTCCTTGGGAACTTATGGTGCAGCTCGCAAGCGTGACGATCAAGTCTTGCGTTTCTACTCAGCTAACTTTGAAGACAAGGGTATCATCGAAGTGCCTCTTACTAACCTCAAGTTTGAAAAAGAGCACAACTGGACCAACTATCCAAAAGGGGTTCTTCATTTCTTGCAAGAAGCTGGGCATGTGATTGATAAAGGTTTTGATTTTTATGTTTATGGGAATATCCCAAATGGTGCTGGGTTGTCTTCTTCTGCATCTTTGGAACTATTGACAGGGGTCGTGGCAGAGCATCTCTTTGATTTAAAACTAGACCGTTTGGATTTGGTTAAAATTGGAAAACAAACAGAAAACAACTTTATCGGAGTCAATTCTGGTATCATGGACCAGTTTGCTATCGGTATGGGGGCAGACCAACGTGCTATTTACCTAGATACCAACACCTTAGAGTATGATTTGGTGCCACTTGATTTGAAGGACAATGTCGTTGTTATCATGAACACTAACAAACGCCGTGAATTGGCGGATTCTAAATATAATGAACGCCGTGCTGAGTGTGAAAAAGCAGTGGAAGAATTGCAAGCTGCCTTGGATATTCAGACCTTGGGTGAATTGGACGAGTGGACCTTTGACCAATATAGCTATCTGATTAAAGATGAAAATCGTTTGAAACGTGCTCGTCATGCTGTGCTTGAAAACCAACGTACCCTCAAAGCTCAAGCAGCCCTTCAAGCAGGAGATTTGGAAACATTTGGTCGTTTGATGAATGCGTCACACGTCTCTCTAGAACATGATTATGAAGTAACTGGTTTGGAATTGGATACCCTTGTTCACACAGCTTGGGCACAAGAAGGAGTTCTCGGTGCTCGTATGACAGGGGCAGGTTTTGGCGGATGTGCCATTGCCCTGGTTCAAAAAGACACTGTTGAGGCCTTTAAGGAAGCTATAGGCAAACACTACGAGGAAGTAGTTGGATACGCTCCAAGTTTCTATATCGCTGAAGTTGCAGGTGGCACTCGCGTCCTTGACTAGTCAAAAGGAGGCTTTATGGTGACCTTAGTAGATAAATTTGTAACACATGTCATTTCTGAAAGTTCATTTGAGGAAATGGATCGAATCTACCTGACCAATCGTGTCTTGGCACGAGTGGGAGACGGTGTTTGGAAGTTGAGACGGATCTGGATAAAGTGATTGACCTCAAGGACCAGCTGGTTGAGGAAGCCGTTCGATTAGAGACGATTGAGGATAGTCAGACTGCACGTGAAGTCCTTGGTGCTGAACTGATGGACTTGGTGACCCCTTGTCCTAGTCAGGTCAATCGTGATTTCTGGACAACCTATGGCCAATCTCCTGAGCAAGCGATAGCGGATTTCTACCAACTCAGTCAGAAGAATGACTACATCAAACTCAAGGCCATTGCTAAAAATATTGCTTATCGTGTTCCATCTGATTACGGTGAACTTGAAATTACCATCAACCTCTCTAAGCCTGAAAAGGATCCCAAAGAGATTGCGGCAGCCAAGTTGGTGCAAGCTAGCAATTATCCCCAGTGTCAGCTTTGTCTAGAGAATGAGGGCTACCATGGTCGAGTTAACCACCCAGCTCGCAACAACCACCGTATTATCCGTTTTGAAATGGCTGGTCAGGAGTGGGGCTTCCAGTATTCGCCCTATGCTTACTTTAATGAGCATTGTATTTTCTTAGATGGTCAGCATCGTCCCATGGCCATTAGTCGTCAGAGTTTTGAACGTCTGCTGGCTATCGTAGAGCAGTTTCTAGGATATTTTGCAGGCTCTAATGCCGACCTGCCGATTGTGGGTGGCTCTATTCTGACTCATGATCACTATCAGGGAGGCCGTCACGTATTTCCGATGGAATTGGCTCCCTTGCAAAAGACCTTTCCGATTTGCTGGTTTTGAGCAGGTCAAGGCTGGGATTGTCAAGTGGCCCATGTCAGTGTTGCGTTTGACTTCGGATTCCAAAGAGGATTTGATCAACTTGGCTGACAAGATTTTGCAGGAATGGCGTCAGTATTCAGACCCTGAAGTGCAGATTTTGGCAGAGACGGAGGGAACACCGCATCACACCATTACACCTATTGCTCGTAAACGTGATGGACAGTTTGAGTTGGACTTGGTCTTGCGGGACAATCAGACATCGCCAGAACATCCTGATGGCATCTATCATCCCCACAAGGATGTCCAACATATCAAGAAGGAAAATATCGGCTTGATTGAGGTCATGGGCTTGGCAATCTTGCCACCACGTCTGAAAGCAGAAGTGGAGCAAGTCGCTAGCTATCTTGTAGGAGAAGCTGATGCAGTTGCCGACTATCATCAGGAATGGGCAGACCAACTCAAAGCCCAACATCCAGATCTAGCGGATAAAGAAAAAGCCCTTGAAATCGTCAAGGACTCTGTGGGTACTATCTTTGCGCGTGTACTTGAGGATGCAGGAGTCTACAAGCAGACGGAACAAGGGACAGGCAGCCTTTATGCGCTTTGTGGAACAGGTCGGAATTTTGCCAGACTAGGAGCTTTCTCCTTGCACAGTCCTATAAAAAGTAGTATTATAGTGTCGTTTGAAATATCAGGAGGAAACGATGAAAGACTTTCATTTTGACGCTATATCTGCCTTTGAAAATTACGAAATTGAACAAATGAGAGATGGTCACGTTGTGGTGACGACCAAAGTAGTGGACTCGTCGCTCAACTACTATGGCAATGCCCATGGTGGCTATCTCTTTACCCTTTGCGACCAGATCAGTGGTTTGGTGGTCATCTCGCTAGGGGCTAGATGGAGTGACACTCCAATCCTCTATCAACTACCTCAAAGCAGGAAAACTCGACGATGTATTGACCATTAAAAGGAGAATGTGTCCATCAAGGTCGCACAACCTGTGTGGTGGATGTCGATATCACCAATCAAGAAGGCAGAAATGTCTGCAAAGCAACCTTTACCATGTTTGTCACAGGCCAGCGGTCAGAAGATAGACAGGTAAGGATATAACATAAAAAGAGGTTCACACCTCTTTTCTTATTTCTTTTTATGATTTAATACGGCATTGAGGACAATGGCGAGGAGGCTGGCTACGACGATTCCGTTTGAGAAGAACATTTGGAAGGCTGTCGGCATGCTGACAAAGAGATTACTGTTGTTGAGTCCGACCCCTGCAGCGATGGAAACTGCTGCGATAAGGAAGTTATGCTCATTGTTAGCAAAGTCAACACGAGCGAGGATTTGCATCCCTTGAATCGATACAAAACCAAACATCACCAGCATGGCACCACCGAGGACAGGACTCGGAATGATTTGGGCAAGGGCGCCAAACTTAGGAAGGAGTCCAAGGAGAACCAGGAAACCAGCCGCGTAGTAGATTGGCAGGCGAGTCTTGATACCTGATAATTTAACCAAACCAACGTTTTGTGAAAATCCTGTGTACGGGAAGGTGTTAAAGATTCCTCCTAGAAGTACGGCTAAACCTTCTGCTCGGTAACCGTTGCGAAGGCGCGTGCTGTCGATTGGGTCTTTCGTGATATCAGACAAGGCTAGGTAAACACCAGTTGACTCAACCATAGAAACCGTTGCGATGATACACATCATGACAATAGATGAGATTTCAAAGGTTGGCATCCCAAAGTAGAGAGGAGTTGGGACATGGACAAGTGGTGCTGCCGCAACAGGAGAGAAATCAACCAAGCCCATGCTAGCAGCAATGGCAGTTCCAACAACCAAACCAATCAAAATAGAGATAGACTTGATAAATCCTTTGGTAAAGATGTTGATTAAGAGGATAATCAGAACAGTGATAGCTGCAAGTAAGAGACTTTGACCAGTTGGTTCTGGAACGTTATTTCCCATATTTCCAATAGCGACAGGAATCAAGGTTAAACCAATCGTGGTAATTACAGAACCTGTTACGATAGATGGGAAGAGATTGGCAACTTTTGAGAAGATGCCTGAAACAAGAACCACGTAAATCCCTGATGCGATGAGGGCTCCAAACATAGCGCCACTACCATGGCTTTGCCCAATCATAATCAGGGGAGCGACAGATTGGAAGGCAACTCCGAGAACGACTGGGAGTCCAATTCCAAAGTATTTGTTGAGTTGGAGTTGAAGTAAGGTTGCTACCCCACACATGAAGATATCTGTAGAAATCAGGTAAGTCAACTGCTCAGCTGAATAGCCAAGGGCTGTCGCAATCATGATGGGAACCAGGATGGATCCTGAGTACATGGCTAGTAAGTGCTGCAAGCCAAGAACGGCTGCTTGCGAGTGTTTTTCTTGAGTTTGCATTAGAGATCTGCCTCCTTAAATACGACTTGACCATTTTCAAAACGATCCAAACGAGCGAGTGATAGAACAGGGTAGCCTGCTTTTTCAAGCAAATCACGGCCATCTTGGAAGGATTTTTCAATCACGATACCAATAGCTTCAACTGTTGCACCGGCCTGTTCGATAATTTGAATCAAGCCTTTGGCAGCTTGGCCGTTAGCAAGGAAATCGTCGATAATCAAAACCTTGTCCTCTGGAGATAGGAATTTTCCAGCGATAGAAACGGTACTGGTCACTTGCTTGGTAAAGGAGTAGACTTGGGCAGTTAAGATGCCTTCGTTCATAGTAATGTTCTTAGCTTTTTTGGCGAAAATCATGGGAACGTTTAAGGCTTCCGCTGTAAAAACGGCTGGGGCAATACCCGACGCTTCAATGGTCACAACCTTGGTAATGCCAGCAGAAGCAAATTTTTCCGCAAAAACTTTACCAATCTCTCGCATCAGGCTAAAGTCAACTTGGTGGGTTAAAAAGGAATCCACCTTGAGGATGTTATCACCCAAGATATGCCCATCCTTGAGGATGCGCTCTTCTAATAATTTCATAAGACCTCCTAAAGTCTAAAAGCCAATCCATTTACTTGTTTCAGATTTCTATCTAGTAAAACTGATAGAAAAAGGACCTACTTAATCTCTAAGTAAGTCCCCAAAATAGGCATGGCAAAAACGACCATACCTCACTGCTGACTTACTTATTGTTAGGTGTTCCGGCACCTTGTAGAAACGTCGCGCCAATTCACGACATAAACAAGTAAAATGGTATTCAATTTCAAATAGGATTGAGCCAATGTTTTTATTTTACACTAAATAACTTTAGAAATCAAATGTTTTGTTAGTGTTTTAATGAAAAAAACGAACAAAAAAGAAACCTACAACGAGATACAGTATTGTAGGGTTCTATTATTCTATTCACTAAATCTTAAAAAATAGCCATCTGGATCCAAAACTGCAAACTCATGTGGATAGATATAATGATCCCCAACACGAAATTCTCTTTTTGTCAGTTGACGATGGATAGGATAGTCAGATTCCAGCAGTTTTTGGTGGAGCTGAGGGACATCCTTGATGCCAAAGGAAATATTGACACCGCGCCCGAAAGGATAGGTCAGCTGAGCTAATTCTTCTGCGCTGCCTTCTTCTAGCATAAGTTGGCAGTCTTCAAGCGAGAGGAAGAGAAATTTCTCCTCTGGACGCTCGTATTCAACAGAGAATCCTAGCAGGTCGCAGTAGAAGTGGCGTGATTTTTCGATGTCAGATACTACAAATTCAGGAATGACAGCTTGATAGTCCATTCGTTTTCTCCTTAGAGTTCAATCTCCATGACAATGGGTGTGTGGTCTTGGCGAGCACCTGAATCAATCATGTCGGACTTGGTCACTTTATCAGCGATGCGGTTACTTGTGAGCCAGTAGTCGATTCTCCAGCCTGTATTGTTGATTTTAGAAGTCTTACTACGTTGTGCCCACCAAGTGTAGCGTTCTGGAACATCGCCGTGAATGTGGCGGAAGGTATCCGTAAATCCAGTTGCCAAAAGGTTGGTAAATCCAGCACGTTCCTCGTCGGTAAATCCTGGTGAACGGCGGTTGCTAGCAGGATTTGCAAGGTCAATCTCATTGTGGGCTACGTTATAGTCACCGGTCGCAAGGACTGGTTTTTCTTTGTCTAGTTCAGCCAAGTACTCTGCATATTTTACATCCCAGACCTGGCGTTCTTCCAAGCGTTTGAGACCGTCGCCAGCATTTGGTGTGTAAACCTGGGTCACGAAAAAATCATCAAATTCTAGAGTGATGATGCGGCCTTCCAAGTCCATGGTAGAAGGGGCACCTATTTCAGGGAAAGTGACAGTGGGTGTGAGTTCTTTCTTATAGAGGAACATGGTTCCAGCATAGCCTTTACGGGCAGGCTCTTGGGAAGAACGCCACGTGTTTTCGTAACCTGGGAAGAGCTCTTCTAAAATTTCCAAGTGTTTCTTTGTAGGACCCTTGGCAGAAAGTTTGGTTTCTTGGATAGCGATGATATCAGCATTTTCTGCCACAAGGGTTTGTAGGACTTCTTGAGACAATTTCGCGCGAGCTGAGTCACTCGTTAGGGCAGCATTGAGGGAATCAATATTCCATGAGATAAGTTTCATAAAGTTACCTTTTTCATTCAGATTATAGATTTTATTATACCAGAAAAAGGTCTATTTCCCCAACGTATGGCTTGAAAAATCACTCTCTTTCGTTTATAATGAAGAATGATTTTATGAAAGGGAGTGAAAATAAATGAAATTTTACTCATATGACTATGTACTTAGCCAAATCAGTCAGCAAAATGGCATCATGATTGGCTTTGGGATTGTGCTCCTAGCTATCACAGGATTTTTTGCTTTTAAGGCTTATCGTGATAAAAAGGGAACTAAGTTTCGTGAATTGGTCATGATTTTGGCCTTGACTTTGGTAGCCATGCTTTTGGTAACAATCTCAAAATACCAGACCAATCAAGCCTCTAACAATCAATTTCAAACTTCCCTTCATTTCATAGAGGTTGTTTCCAAAGACTTGGGAGTGGATAAATCAGAAGTTTATGTCAATACTTCTGCAGCCACTGATGGAGCACTTATCAAGGTAGGTTCAAATTTCTATCGTGCCATGAACGGGAGCCAACCAGACAAGTATCTTTTAGAGAAATTAGAATTGCATCAAACAGACGCTATTGAATTGGTGGAGGTAAACAAATGACACTCAACTATATGGAAATTTTAATCAAACTGGCCTTGGGTCTTTTCTCGCTTGTTTTTGTTATCAATGTGACTGGGAAGGGAAACTTGGCGCCTAACTCTGCGACAGACCAAATCCAGAACTATGTTCTCGGTGGTATCATCGGTGGAGTGATTTACAATAGTTCTATCAGTATTCTTCAGTATGCAGTGATTTTGATGATGTGGACGATTTTGGTTTTGACACTCAAATGGCTCAATAACAATGTTCGTTTTGTCAAACGCTTGATTGATGGAAAACCAACTCTCCTCATCAAAAATGGGCAGATTGACCCAGAAGCCTGTCGTTCAGTTGGTTTGTCTGCAGCGGAAGTAGCCCTCAAGCTTCGTAGCCAAGGGATTTTCCAGATGAAGCAGGTCAAACGCGCTGTACAGGAGCAAAATGGCCAACTCATCGTGGTACAAATTGGAGATGAAAATCCTAAGTATCCAGTTGTGACTGACGGTGTGATCCAAGTCGATGTCTTGGAAACGATTGGCCGTAGCGAAGAGTGGCTGCTTGATAATCTCAGCAAACAAGGACATGACAATGTTGCCAATATCTTTATCGCTGAGTATGATAAGGGTGCGGTCACAGTCGTAACCTATGAATAAGAAAAACCTGGGGTCTTGTACTCTTCAAAAATCAAATTCAAACTGCGTCAACGTCGCCTTGCCGTACTCAAGTACAGCCTGCGGCTAGTTTCCTAGTTTGCTCTTTGATTTTCATTGAGTATTGGCCTCAGGTTTCAATTTTTACAATCAGAAAGGGATTTTATGTCCATTATTCAAAAACTTTGGTGGTTTTTCAAACTCGAAAAACGCCGTTATCTTGTCGGAATTGTGGCTCTGGTCTTGGTTTCCGTCCTCAATCTTATTCCCCCCATGGTTATGGGGTGGGTCATTGATGCTATCACATCGGGACAATTAAGCCAGCAGGCCCTCCTTCTTGATCTATTTTATTTGCTTCTTGCGGCCTTTGGGATGTATTATCTGCGCTATGTTTGGCGTATGTATATCCTTGGAACTTCCTACCGTCTGGGGCAGATTATGCGCTCTCGCTTGTTTGAGCATTTCACAAAAATGTCTCCCGCCTTTTATCAGACCTATCGGACGGGGGATCTGATGGCACATGCAACCAATGATATCAATGCCCTAACTCGTCTCGCAGGTGGTGGGGTTATGTCTGCGGTGGATGCCTCTATCACGGCTTTGGTGACTTTGCTGACCATGCTCTTTAGCATTTCGTGGCAAATGACCTTGGTTGCCATTTTGCCCCTGCCTTTCATGGCTTATGCGACCAGTCGTCTAGGGAGAAAGACCCACAAGGCCTTTGGCGAATCACAGGCTGCCTTTTCTGAACTCAATAACAAGGTGCAGGAGTCTGTATCAGGTATTAAAGTGACCAAGTCTTTCGGTTACCAGGCGGACGAGTTGAAGTCTTTCCAGGCAGTCAATGAATTGACCTTCCAAAAGAACCTCCAAACTATGAAATACGATAGTCTCTTTGACCCCATGGTTCTCTTGTTTGTTGGTTCATCCTATGTCTTAACGCTCTTGGTTGGTTCCTTGATGGTTCAGGAAGGGCAGATTACAGTTGGGAATCTAGTTACCTTTATCAGCTACTTGGATATGCTGGTCTGGCCTCTCATGGCCATCGGCTTCCTCTTTAATATTACCCAGCGAGGGAAGGTTTCCTATCAGCGAATTGAGGAACTTTTGTCTCAGGAATCACCTGTACAAGACCCTGAGTTTCCTTTAGATGGCATTGAAAACGGGCGCTTGCAGTACGATATTGATAGCTTTGCCTTTGAAAATGAGGAAACATTGACGGATATTCACTTTAGTTTGGGAAAAGGGCAAACCCTGGGCTTGGTTGGTCAGACAGGCTCTGGGAAAACGTCCTTGATCAAGCTCCTCTTGCGTGAGTACGATGTGGATAAGGGTGCCATATATCTAAACGGTCACGATATTCGTGACTATTGTTTGACAGAACTTCGCAGTCTCATGGGCTATGTTCCTCAGGACCAGTTTCTCTTTGCGACTTCTATCTTAGACAATATCCGCTTTGGCAATCCTAACTTGCCCCTTTCAGCAGTCGAGGAAGCGACTAAGCTAGCTCAAGTTTACCAAGATATTGTAGCTATGCCTCAGGGATTTGATACGTTGATTGGCGAAAAGGGAGTCAGTCTTTCTGGAGGTCAAAAGCAACGTCTGGCCATGAGTCGGGCTATGATTTTAGACCCTGATATCTTGATTTTAGATGATTCCTTGTCCGCCGTGGATGCCAAGACAGAGTATGCGATTATCGACAATCTCAAGGAGACACGAAAGGACAAGACAACCATTATTACGGCTCATCGCCTCAGTGCGGTTGTCCATGCAGATTTGATTTTAGTTCTGCAAAATGGACAGATTATCGAACGAGGTAGGCATGATGATTTGCTAGCTCTGGATGGCTGGTATGCCCAAACCTACCAGTCTCAGCAGCTGGAAATGAAGGGAGAAGAAGATGCGGAATAAGAAAGAACAATGGGTTGTATTGAAGCGCTTGATGTCCTATCTCAAGCCCTATGGACTCCTGACCTTTTTGGCACTCAGCTTCTCCTAGCGACGACGGTCATTAAAAGCGTCATTCCCCTTGTGGCCTCCCACTTTATCGATCAGTATCTCAGAAATCTCAACCAACTCGCTGTGATCGTTTTGCTGGCCTACTATGGCCTTTATATCCTACAAACTCTGGTCCAGTATGTCGGCAATCTTCTCTTTGCGCGCGTGTCTTACAGTATTGTTAGGGATATTCGTCGCGATGCCTTTGCCAATATGGAAAAGCTGGGCATGTCTTATTTTGACAAGACGCCAGCAGGTTCCATCGTCTCTCGTTTGACCAATGATACTGAGACCATCAGCGATATGTTTTCAGGGATTTTATCTAGCTTTATCTCAGCAGTTTTCATCTTTCTGACAACTCTTTATACCATGTTGGTGTTGGATTTTCGTTTGACTGCTTTAGTCTTGCTTTTTCTCCCCTTGATTTTCCTTTTGGTCAATCTCTATCGGAAAAAATCAGTGAAAATCATTGAGAAAACCAGAAGTCTCTTGTCAGATATCAATAGCAAGCTGGCTGAAAACATCGAGGGAATCAGAATAATCCAGGCCTTTAATCAAGAGAAGCGCCTACAGTCAGAGTTTGATGAAATCAACCAAGAACACTTGGTCTATGCCAACCGTTCTGTAGCCTTGGATGCCCTCTTTTTGCGCCCTGCCATGAGTTTGCTGAAACTCCTAGGATATGCAGTTTTAATGGCCTATTTTGGCTATCGTGGCCTTTATCTGGGAATAACAGCAGGGACCATGTATGCCTTTATTCAGTATATCAACCGCCTTTTTGACCCCTTGATTGAAGTGACGCAAAATTTTTCGACCCTTCAAACGTCTATGGTGTCTGCAGGTCGTGTCTTTGCCTTGATTGATGAGAGGACCTATGAGCCTCTTCAAGAAAATGGACAGGCCGAGATCAAAGAAGGCAATATCCGTTTTGAACATGTATGTTTCTCTTATGATGGAAAACATCCGATTCTGGATGACATTTCTTTCTCTGTTAACAAGGGTGAAACCATTGCTTTTGTGGGTCATACAGGTTCAGGGAAATCGTCGATTATCAATGTCCTCATGCGCTTTTATGAATTTCAGTCAGGGCGAGTTCTCTTGGATGATGTGGATATCAGGGACTACAGTCAGGAAGAGCTGAGAAAAAACATCGGTCTAGTCTTGCAGGATCCCTTCCTCTATCATGGGACCATTAAGTCCAATATCGCCATGTACCAAGATATCAGTGATGAGCAGGTACAGGCTGCAGCTAGCTTCGTGGATGCAGATTCCTTTATTCAAGAACTTCCTCAGGGTTATGATTCCCCTGTTTCTGAGCGTGGTTCGAGCTTCTCAACTGGTCAGCGCCAGCTTCTTGCCTTTGCTAGAACAGTCGCCAGTCAGCCTAAAATTCTGATTTTGGATGAAGCGACAGCCAATATTGACTCTGAAACAGAAAGTCTTGGTTCAAGCTTCTCTGGCTAAGATGAGACAGGGACGGACAACCATTGCCATCGCTCACCGTCTTTCTACCATCCAAGACGCCAACTGTATTTATGTTTTGGACAAGGGGCGCATTATCGAGAGTGGAACCCATGAGGAACTCTTGGCTCTGGGAGGAACCTATCACAAGATGTATAGTTTGCAGGCAGGGGCCATGGCCTAATACTCTTTGAAAATCTATTCAAGCCAGGTCAGCTTTATCTGCAACCTAAAAGCTGTACTTTGATTTTCATTGAGTGTAAGAAGGAAATCCTTCAAATTACAGATTTCTTTCACCGCCTTTTCCATTTTGTGGTATAATGAAAAATGTTGACAAATAGTATAATAAAAACAAAGGAGAAACAGCATGCTGAAATGGGAAGACTTGCCCGTGGAAATGAAATCAAGCGAGGTTGAGTCTTACTACCAGCTTGTCTCTAAAGGAAGGGTTCGCTGATTTTCAAGCGTTGCTTGGATTGGGTTCTAGCCTTGGTTGTACTTGTTCTGACCTCTCCCATCTTTCTCATCTTGAGCATTTGGATCAAGTTGGATAGCAAGGGGCCAGTGATTTACAAGCAAGAGCGCGTGACCCAGTACAACCGTCGGTTCAAGATTTGGAAGTTCCGTACCATGGTGACGGATGCGGATAAAAAAGGAAGTCTGGTGACTTCTGCTAACGATAGCCGTATTACCAAGGTTGGGAATTTTATCCGCCGTGTGCGTTTGGACGAACTGCCTCAGTTGGTCAATGTTCTTAAAGGTGAGATGTCCTTTGTAGGGACGCGTCCTGAAGTGCCTCGTTACACAGAGCAGTATAGCCCTGAGATGATGGCAACCTTGCTTTTGCCAGCAGGGATTACCTCTCCAGCCAGCATCAACTACAAGGATGAGGACACTATCATCAGTCAAATGACGGAGAAAGGTCTGTCGGTTGACCAAGCCTATGTCGAACACGTCCTTCCTGAAAAGATGCGCTATAACCTCGCCTATCTCCGAGAGTTTAGTTTCCTTGGAGACATCAAAATCATGTTTCAAACCGTGTTTGAAGTGCTAAAATAAAGTAGTCATGAGAGAATGAGTACAGATAAAAGGAGCAAATCAATGCCAAATTACAATATTCCATTTTCACCACCCGATATTACGGAAGCAGAAATTGCTGAAGTAGCGGATACCCTGCGTTCTGGTTGGATTACAACAGGTCCTAAGACCAAAGAACTGGAGCGTCGCTTGTCTCAATATACACAGACGCCCAAGACTGTCTGTCTTAACTCTGCAACTGCCGCTCTTGAGTTGATTTTGCGTGTTTTGGAAGTGGGTCCTGGAGATGAAGTCATCGTTCCAGCTATGACTTATACAGCTTCATGTAGTGTCATCACTCACGTAGGAGCGACCCCTGTCATGGTGGATATTCAAGCAGATACGTTTGAGATGGACTATGACTTGCTGGAGCAAGCTATCACTGAAAGACAAAGGTGATCATCCCAGTAGAGCTCGCAGGGATTGTTTGCGACTATGACCGTTTGTTCCAAGTTGTGGAAAAGAAACGTGACCTCTTTACTGCTTCAAGCAAGTGGCAAAAAGCCTTTAACCGTATCGTGATTGTTTCTGATAGTGCTCATGCTTTGGGATCTACTTATAAAGGACAGCCAGCTGGTTCTATCGCTGACTTTACTTCCTTCTCATTCCACGCCGTTAAGAACTTTACAACGGCAGAAGGTGGAAGTGCCACTTGGAAAGCCAATCCAGCGATTGACGATGAAGAGATGTACAAGGAATTCCAAATCCTTTCCCTTCATGGTCAAACAAAAGATGCCCTAGCCAAGATGCAACTGGGTTCATGGGAATACGATATCGTGACACCAGCCTACAAGTGCAATATGACAGATATCATGGCTTCCCTTGGTTTGGTACAATTGGACCGCTACTCTGGTTTGTTGCAACGTCGTAAGGACATTGTGGACCGCTATGATCGTGGTTTTGCAGGTTCTCGCATCCATCCATTGGCACATAAGACGGAAACTGTTGAGTCAAGTCGTCACCTCTACATCACCCATGTAGAAGGAGCGAGCCTAGAAGAACGCAATCTTATCATCCAAGAATTGGCCAAAGCAGGAATTGCAAGTAATGTCCACTACAAACCGCTTCCGCTCTTGACAGCCTATAAGAATCTTGGCTTTGATATGGCGAACTATCCTAAGGCCTATGCCTTCTTTGAAAATGAAATTACGCTCCCTCTTCACACTAAATTAAGCGATGAAGAAGTGGACTATATCATTGAGACTTTCAAAACAGTTTCTGAAAAAGTGCTAGCTTTATCAAAAAAATGACAAACTACAGTCAAGTAATAGTGATTCTGTTTCTAAAAAGTCTAATTGAGTGTAAAACTGTTGTTTTTCAATTGAAAGTCCTATAGTAAAAATGAAATAAAAAAACAGGACAAATCAATCAGGATAGTCAAATTAATTTCTAGCAATATTTTAGAAGCAAAGGTGTACTCTTATAGTTTCAATATACTGTATGGTTTGAAATGAGATGTGAGCAATTTGGTGTAGCATTTAGAATTTTTATTAGGCATCATTTAGAAAATGTAGTGTCTTGTTCTAGTTTTCAATTCACCCTATTTTTTGAAAGACGCGAGTTTCCACGAATGAGGTTGTGGAAACTCGCGTCTTTCTTTTTTGTTTTCAGAATATTGTTCAAAGTTTTGAGACTATTTTTCATGTTCTAGTCATTCTTTTGAAATAATCTATAAAACACGTGTCTACAATGATCTATATGTCCTATTCCAGTATTTTTAGAAGAACTGCGTCTATTTTTATAGAGCTTGAATCTAGCTTTTATAGAAAATCTATTTAAGAAATATATTGTATTGTTTTGATTTCAATCCGCTATATGAACGATATTCATGTAAATATACCTGGTGAATGCTTGCATGACAAGATATTTGTTCTTGTATTTATAAATTAGTATTTTACGAGATATCAACATGCTTTAAATACAGTGAATAGGATATTTTTATGTTCAAGCTAAGAAAGATAGTAATCACTTTTTGAATGGAAGGTTAAAGAATTATTAGAAGTATGGTTAGATATATAAATGGTCACGCTTTCACAATTTTGATATTTTATTGTGTTATTCCTTGACAATTTTGATTTAAAAATATATTATAAAGAAAATGACAGCGGTGTCATTTTCTGGTATGGAATTTATATGAATATTAAATTAGGACATAATATTTTTTTAATTGGAGGCTAATATGAAATCTTTTTCAACAAAATGAGGGTTTTCTCTATTCGTAAGTCTAAGGTGGGAGTTTGCTCAGTTCTCTTAGCGGTTTTATTTATTGGAACACAAAGTGTTTTAGCTAATGAAGTAGTTGGTGAAACTTCTTCGTCTAAAGATAATATGCAAATGAACTCTTTGTTGAGTAGCACATCTACATCATTATCTGCGGAACCCCATTCTGATACTCTCAGTCTTGATAACAATTCAAGTTTAAGTACTGATAATAATGGAGGAGTGAGTATTAATCAAAAATAAACCTGATATAACAAATGATACTATGATTGGGTAACATCTCTGGGATGGAAGTGAATACTATTTTTAAGTACTAATCTGAACGAACACGTAGCTTTGAATGTTAAAGATTATGGAGCAATAGGTGACGGGAGTTAATGATGATCGATCAAGCAATTCAAGATACAATAGATGCTGCAGCTAAAGGGACTAGGTGGAGGAAATGTATATTTTCCGGAAGGAACTTATTTAGTAAAAGAAATTGTTTTTTTAAAAAGTCATACACACTTAGAATTGAATGAGAAAGCTACCATTCTAAATGGTATAAATATTAAGAATCACCCTTCTATTGTTTTTATGACAGGTTTATTTACGGATGATGGTGCGCAAGTAGAATGGGGCCCAACAGAAGATATTAGTTATTCTGGTGGTACTATTGATATGAACGGTGCTTTGAATGAAGAAGGAACTAAAACAAAAAATCTACCACTTATAAATTCTTCAGGTGCATTTGCTATTGGGAATTCAAATAACGTAACTATAAAAAATGTAACATTCAAGGATAGTTATCAAGGGCATGCTATTCAAATTGCAGGTTCGAAAAAAATGTATTAGTTGATAATTCTCGTTTTTCTTGGGCAAGCCTTTACCCTAAAACGATGAAAGGATGGGCAAATTATAAGTAAGGAGAGTATTCAGATTGAACCATTAACTAGAAAAGGTTTTTCCTTATGCCTTTGAATGATGATGGGAAAAAAATCTGAAAATGTGACTATTCAAAAATTCCTATTTTTGGTAAAAAGTGATAAATCTGGAGAATTAGTAACAGCAATTGGCACACACTATCAAACATTGTCGACACAGAACCCCTCTAATATTAAAAATTTTTAAATAATCATTTTTGATAACATGATGTATGCAGGTGTACGTTTTACAGGATTTACTGATATTTTAATTAAAGGAAATAGATTTGATAAGAAAGTAAAAAGGAGAAAGTGTACATTATAGAGAAAATGGAGCAGCTTTAGTAAATGCTTATAGTTATAAAAATGTAAAAGACCTGAACTTGATTTAAATAAGAAAGTCGTTATTACTGAAAAATACATTTTATATTTCTGATCCTAAAACAAAAAGGCTATTAGAGTAGCAAAAAGATAGTGCAGAATATTTAGGAAAAAGTATCAGATATTACTGTAACAAAAAAATGTAATTAATAATAATTCTAAGGAAACAGAACAACCAAATATTGAATTATTACGAGTTAGTGATAATTTAGTAGTCTCAGAGAATAGTATATTCGGTGGTAAAGAAGGAATTGTTATTGAGGATTCAAAGGGTAAAATAACCGTTTTAAATAACCAATTTTATAATTTATCCGGTAAGTATATATCATTCATCAAATCTAATGCAAATGAGAAAGAACCTGTTATACGTGATAGCGATGGTAATTTCAATATTGTAACGGAGAATGGGCTTTACAAAATTGTAACAAATAATTTAAGTGATAAAAACGAAAAAGAAAAAAACAAAGAGGAAAAATTTAAAACAAGTTCATATGTGCATGAAAAACAATCTAATTCAAATAATGTAATTGATAGTAACCAGAAGAACGGAGAGTTTAACTCAAGTAAAGATAATAGACAAATTAATGACAAGATCGACAATAAACAAGATAATAAGACAGAAGAAGTAAACTATAAAATAGTTGGAGATGGCAGAGAAACTGAAAATCATATTAATAAATCTAAAGAAATAGTAGATGTAAAACAAAAATTACCAAAGACTGGTTCGAACAAGATTATGGAACTATTCTTAACAGTGACAGGAATTGGTTTACTTTTGACACTAAAAGGGTTGAAGTATTATGGTAAAGATAAATAAAATTTGTTCGATACAAGGAAGTTCCGTAGAAAATGAGGATACTGTAGGTTCACAAAATCAGTATTTTTGGATTATCGATGGAGCTACAGATTTATATAATTCTAAAGAGGAGATAGGTTATTCAGTCTCAGAAGTTGTACATATTTTATCAGAAAGTTTGTCGGTTAATTGTAAAGAATCAAAAACTCTTAAACAAATATTTGAAACTGCTTTACTCGAGGTTAAAGATGAAATCGGTTTAAACTCATATGAATTAACAGAGTATTATCGCTTACCAACATTTGCTTTTATATTTGCTAAACTTTCAGAAAAAAAGTTGGAGTATATGATGCTAGGTGACTGCGTCATGTTAGTAAACGAAATGGAAATAACTGATCATAGAGTAGATAACTTATTTGAAAAAAAGGGAAAAAAATGAGATAAAAGATTCAATTGGTACAAATAGTGCTTTTAAATAAAAAAATTATTTTTACAAAAAAATCAGAAAAATTATCTAATCAACCGAGTGGGTACTGGATAGGTTCGTTGGATGAGAGATTTTTTAGACCATGCTATTATTAATCAAATAGATGTTACTAGTGAACAAATTGTTTTTAATGAGCGATGGCTTTTTATGAATTCTATCAAAATAATCAAAAATAAAGACTTTTGAAGAGTTAATTAAGATGAGATTTAATTCTTCTGCTATTGATCCAATCTATGGAAAGAAGGATGATGCAAGTATTCTAGTTATTGATGTTTGATATATTGTTTAAAAATATTAATTGTTACTATTGAACTTTGTTAAGAAGAGGTACCTAAATGTTAAGGTTATATTTAGAAAAATGAAATTATAGAATTATCAAATAATTTAGAGACCATTTGGGTATCTGTGCTTGATAAATACGAGAAGTTATTTGAATATTTACCAAATGAAGAACGAGTAGAATTGATTAAAGAAGATTTAATCATAAATGAGTCAGTTCTAAATATTGATAAAAAAAGGATATGAGTTAATTTGTTTACAACATCCCTGTTTCATATGACTTAAGAAGAATTATTAGTGTAATAAAAAAATATCAACTGACATTGAACGTATTGGGGATAGAATTGTTGAAATTTTTAAAAAAATCTACAGATTATTCAAAAATAATGAAATTTTTGAAGAAAAATTATTTCAGAAATAAAAAAATACTTCATGAAGTTATCGGACTGCATATGAATAGGGCTATATCTTGTTATAGAGAGGAACAATCTGGATGTTTAGATATGGTTGTTATACAAAAAAACAGAATGAGATAGAAGAGCTTAGTATAAATATTGAAAAGAAAATAATGAATTACATATTTGAAGATGATGGGAATGTTTCTGAAGTAATTGGTGCTTTAGATATTATTCATCACCTTGATAAAATTGCTCATACTACGCAATCAATTTATAAATGGATAATGTATAGAAAATATGGGAACATAAATTAGAAAGAAAAATATATGAAAACAATTATTGATAATTTTGTTGATAGAGTAATTGAATACGGAATGTATAATGAAATTGACAAAAATATATGTGAAAAAAATAGAGTACTAGCGTTAATAGGTGAGGAGGGAACTGATCGCATTTCCGATGAAAATGACCTAAAACAAATAAAAGATTACTTAGTGGAAATCGCCTTAAAAAACGGTAAAATTAAAGATTTAATCGAGGAAAAGGAATGTTTAGGAGCAGAGTTAATGAATTTCATAGTTCCTTTACCTAGTCGATTAAATGATATTTTTTTGGAGTTCATATGATATATCACCTCAAGAAGCAGTTGAAGAGTTTTTATAAGTTAAGTAAAGATAGTGATTATATTAAAAACTTCTGCTATTGCTAAGAATATTGAGTTTCGAGCATCAACTAAATACGGAGAGCTAGAGATTACGATAAATTTGTCAAAACCCGAAAAAGATCCAAAAACAATTGCTGCTGAAAAATTAGTAAAAGCAACTAATTATCCTAAATGTTTACTATGTATGGAAAATGAAGGATATCAGGGGCGAATAAATTATCCAGCACGTTCGAATCATAGAATTATTCGGTTGAAACTTGGTGACGAAGTATGGGGATTCCAGTATTCTCCCTTACTCATACTTTTAATGAGCATGCGATATTTTTGAATAGTCAACATGTACCAATGGCTATTACCTCTAAAACATTTGAACAATTATTGGAGATTGTTGATATTTTGCCAGGATATTTTGCTGGTTCAAATTCTGATCTTCCTATCTCAGGAGGCTCCATTCTTAGTCATAACCACTACCAGGGAGGGAAATATATTTTCCCAATGGAAAAAGCAAAATTTGAGAGTGAATTTTGTTTTAAAGACTTTGAGGATGTTAATGCTGGTATTGTAAAATGGCCAATGTCAGTAATTAGGTTACAAAGTGAAAATAAAAATCGCTTGTTAGATTTAGCTACTAAAATTCTAAATAAGTGGAGAGAATATTCAGATTTAGAAGTAGACATCATTGCAATGACTGCAGATGTCCCACACCATACGGTGACTCCTATTGCTCGTAAAGTGGACGGAAGATATGAATTAGATATTGTTCTAAGAGATAATCATACTACTGAACAATACCCAGATGGTGTTTTCCATCCTCATCAAGATGTACAACATATTAAAAAGGAAAATATTGGGTTAATCGAAGTGATGGGACTTGCGATTTTACCACCTCGTTTGAAAACAGAGTTAGAAGAAGTTGAGAAATATCTTTTAGGAAAAGATAACGCAATTGCTGATTATCATTTAGAATGGGCCGTTCAATTGAAAGAAAAATATCCTGGACTTAAAGAGGAGGAGGTTCATAGCGTAGTTCAACATGAAGTAGGGCAAGTATTTGCGAGAGTTCTCGAAGATGCAGGTGTTTATAAGAATACTCAAACCGGACAAGAAGCATTTATGAGATTTGTTAAATCGGTTGGAATTAATTAGGAGGAAGTAAAAATGGCAATATTGGTAACAGGCGGAGCTGGTTATATTGGTAGCCATACCGTAGTAGAATTACTAAATTTAGGTAAGGAAGTCGTTATTATCGACAACCTTTCAAACTCAAGCATTTTAGTATTAGATCGTATTGAAGCAATTACAGGAATACGTCCCGTGTTTTACGAATTAGATGTTTGTGATAAACAAGCATTGAGAAAGGTATTTGAACAAGAATCGATTGATGCTGCAATTCATTTTGCAGGTTATAAAGCTGTCGGAGAATCCGTGCAAAAGCCTGTGATGTACTACAAAAATAATATTATGAGTACATTAGCACTTGTTGAAGTGATGTCAGAATTTAATGTTAAAAAGATTGTCTTTTCTTCAAGTGCGACTGTATATGGAATTAACAATCAGTCACCTCTAATTGAGACTATGCAAACAAGTGCGACAAATCCTTATGGGTATACGAAAGTGATGCTTGAGCAAATTTTAAAAGATGTTCATGTGGCAGATTCAGAATGGAGTATTGCGTTGCTTCGTTATTTCAATCCAATTGGTGCTCATGAGTCTGGTTTGATTGGGGAAGATCCCTCAGGAATTCCTAACAACTTGATGCCTTATATTGCACAAGTAGCGGTAGGTAAGCTGTCAGAGCTAAGTGTGTTCGGAAATGATTATGATACGCTTGATGGTACTGGTGTGCGTGATTATATCCATGTAGTAGATTTAGCAATAGGACATATAAAAGCTTTAGAAAAAGTATCTGAAAAAACAGATGTTTATATCTATAACCTAGGTTCGGGAGAAGGCACTAGTGTATTACAACTTGTAAATACATTTGAAAGTGTTAATAAGGTCCCTATTCCTTATAAAATAGTTCCAAGACGTTCAGGAGACGTTGCAACTTGTTATGCAAATGCAGACAAAGCATATAAGGAATTAAATTGGAGGACAACAAAATCGATTGAAGACATGTGTAGAGATACATGGAATTGGCAATCAAAAAATCCCAATGGCTATAATTGATGATACTGTCTATATGAGTGCTGTATTTTGGAAAAATTACTTAACCTTTTAATGAAATGCATATTTAATGAAAGATAAATTTTTTTTTAAAAAAAATTTTTTTGAAAGCGCTTGACAAAGGAAACGGTTTCATTATATAATATAAACATGATGACACCGATGTCAAATATAAAAAAAGAAGGTCTTTATATGAAAAAAACTTAACAAAAAAATTAAGTTCAAAGAGAAATGGAGAATTTAATCATTTTCCTGGGAAATACAGTTGTAGCAAATCTTTATACTAAAACAAGATTTGATGGAAGTTGTTGATATTATTCAATCACGTTATAGAGAATTACCATTTATCGATAAGTTTACTTTAACTCCAAGGAATTCTATTCACATGACTGTAATTGAATTGTTGTGCCATGAAAATCGTGAAACGGAGTTTTGGAGCAGTAATCTTCCTCTAGATACACCTTTACAGGAAAATACATGATTACTTTGCTAAACAACTTGAAATTTTTTTCCATTGTTGAAATGAAGAAATTCATATGCGTGTAACTGAAATGGGAAAACAAAACATACTAGTTGAACCTGCAGATGAAGCTTCTGCAAAGAGATTAGAAGAAATTCGTACTTATGTCTCAGAAAAAGCAGGTGTTCGTTTCCCTAATCATGATAGATATCAATTCCATATTTCAATTGGGTATCTTCGGATTCCTTTAACCGAAGAGGAGGAAGAAGAGTTTACTAAAGTCAGAGCAGAATTAACTGAAATTTTATTAGAGAAGATTCCAACTATTACTGTAAACCGTATTGACTATACTGTATTTGAAGATATGAGACAATTTGTTCCATATCACGAAAAATTTAAATAAAATAATAAAAAAGGAGAACTTATCATGAAAAAAATGAAAGTTTGGTCTACTGTACTTGCAACGGGAGTTGCTCTTACTACACTTGCTGCTTGCTCTGGAGGTTCAAATTCTACGACTGCTTCTTCATCTGAAGAAAAAGCTGATAAAAGTCAAGAATTAGTAATCTATTCGAACTCAGTCTCAAATGGTCGTGGTGATTGGTTAACTGCTAAAGCAAAAGAAGCTGGTTTTAATATCAAAATGGTTGATATCCCTGGCGCTCAATTAGCAGACCGTGTTATTGCTGAGAAGAATAATGCAGTTGCAGATATGGTATTTGGAATTGGTGCTGTTGATTCAAATAAAATTAGAGATCAAAAATTACTAGTACAGTACAAGCCTAAATGGTTAGATAAAATTGATCAATCTTTATCAGATAAAGATAATTATTATAATCCTGTGATTGTTCAACCATTAGTTTTAATTGGGGCGCCTGATGTAAAAGAAATGCCTAAAGATTGGACTGAATTAGGTAGTAAGTATAAAGGTAAATATTCAATTTCTGGTCTTCAAGGTGGTACAGGACGGGCAATTCTAGCAAGTATCTTAGTTCGATACCTTGATGATAAAGGTGAATTAGGTGTTTCCGAAAAAGGTTGGGAAGTAGCAAAAGAATATTTGAAAAATGCATACACTCTTCAAAAGGGAGAAAGTTCAATTGTTAAGATGTTAGACAAAGAAGATCCAATACAATATGGAATGATGTGGGGTTCTGGTGCATTAGTTGGACAAAAAGAACAAAATGTTGTTTTCAAAGTTATGACTCCTGAGATTGGTGTACCATTTGTAACTGAACAAACTATGGTTTTAAGCACTAGTAAAAAACAAGCGTTAGCTAAAGAATTTATTGATTGGTTTGGTCAATCAGAAATTCAAGTAGAATATAGTAAGAACTTTGGATCTATTCCTGCAAATAAAGATGCCCTCAAACAGAGTCTACCTGAAGATACGAAAGAAAATTTGTTGATCAAGTGAAACCACAAAATATTGACTGGGAAGCTGTTGGAAAACATTTGGATGAATGGGTAGAAAAAAAGCTGAATTAGAATACGTACAATAAGAAATAAGAGTTAATTTTTTTATGTCCAAGTCTCTATTATTTCTAAATTTATGGAAGAAATAAAGAGAGGCTTTTTGGTTTAGTAATAGAGGGAGTTAGTGAGATGATTAAATTTGATAATATTCAAATTAAATATGGTGATTTTGTTGCAATTGATAATCTGAATTTAGATATACATGAAGGGGAATTTTTTACATTTCTTGGGCCTTCAGGATGTGGTAAATCAACTACTTTGAGAGCATTGGTAGGTTTTCTAGATCCATCATCAGGAAGTATTGAAGTTAATGGAACAGATGTCACTCATTTGGAACCTGAAAAGCGTGGAATTGGTATTGTATTTCAATCTTATGCGCTATTTCCAACTATGACTGTTTTTGATAATATTGCATTTGGTTTAAAAGTTAAGAAGGTAGCTCCAGATGTTATTAAAGCTAAAGTATCAGCAGTAGCAGCAAAAATTAAGATCTCTGATCAACAGTTACAGCGTAATGTATCAGAATTATCTGGGGGTCAACAACAAAGGGTAGCATTGGCTCGTGCTCTGGTTCTTGAACCTAAATTCTTTGTCTAGATGAACCATTGTCAAACCTTGACGCAAAATTACGTGTAGATTTGAGAAAAGAGTTGAAAAGACTTCAAAAAGAGTTAGGTATTACTACTTTATATGTTACTCATGATCAAGAGGAAGCCTTAACTTTATCTGATAGAATTGCAGTCTTTAACAATGGATACATCGAACAGGTCGGTACACCAGTAGAAATTTATCATAATTCTCAAACTGAATTTGTATGTGATTTTATTGGAGATATTAATGTTTTGACCGATGAAACAGTCCACGAAGTATTACTGAAAAATGCAAGCGTTTTCTTAGAAGATAAAAAAGGATACATTCGATTAGAGAAAGTTCGATTCAATCGTGAAACTGAACAAGATTTCATTCTAAAAGGGACAATTATTGATGTTGAGTTTTCTGGAGTTACAATTCACTATACAATAAAAGTTTCTGAAAGTCAGATTCTTAATGTAACAAGTATTGATAGTCAGGCTGCTATTAGATCTGTCGGAGAAAGTGTGGACTTATTTATCACACCATCAGACGTTCTGCAATTTTAAGGAGGTGCAGTATGCGTCATAAATTAAATTTAAAAGATTGGCTTATTCGTTTAGGGTTAATCTGGTTCTTAGTAACATTTATTATTTATCCAAACTTTGATCTAGTAGTGAATGTATTTGTAAAAGGAGGAGAATTTTCCCTTGATGCTGTACATCGTGTTCTAAAATCTCAGAGGGCACTTCAGAGTATTATGAACAGTTTTAAGTTGGCATTTTCACTCATTATTACAGTTAATGTCGTAGGTATTCTTTGTGTTCTATTTACAGAGTACTTTGATATTAAAGGTGCTAAAATTTTAAAATTAGGTTATATGACCTCTTTAATTTATGGAGGAGTGGTTTTAGCGACTGGATATAAATTTGTCTATGGTCCTTATGGATTGATTACAAAATTTTTACAAAATATTATCCCTTCTTTAGACCCTAACTGGTTTATTGGGTATGGTGCAGTCTTATTCATTATGACATTTTCAGGAACTGCTAATCATACATTGTTTTTAACAAATACAATTCGAAGCGTTGACTATCACACTATTGAGGCTGCTCGAAATATGGGAGCAAAACCATTTACTGTTTTCCGAAAAGTAGTGTTACCAACCTTAATTCCAACTCTATTTGCACTTACTATTATGGTTTTTCTTAGTGGTTTATCTGCAGTAGCAGCACCCATGATTGTTGGTGGTAAAGAATTTCAAACTATAAATCCAATGATTATTACATTTGCAGGGATGGGGAATTCTCGTGATTTAGCTGCCCTACTTGCAATTATTTTAGGTATTGCAACTACAATTTTGCTTACTATCATGAATAAGATAGAAAAAAAGGTGGAAATTATATTTCTATCTCTAAGACTAAAAGCGCCTCTTAAAAAAACAAAAAAATTGCATCTAAGCCTTGGAATATCATTGCTCACATTGTAGCATATGGATTGTTCACAGTTTTTCATGCTTCCACTAATTTTTTTATAGTATTATACTCATTTACAGATCCAGTTGCAATTCAAACAGGTAACTTAACATTATCAAACTTTACTTTAGAAAATTATCGCTTATTCTTTAGTAATAGTGCGGCATTCTCTCCATTCTTGGTCAGCTTTTATTTATTCTATTATCGCTGCGACAACAGCAACAATTCTCGCAGTTGTATTTGCTCGTGTTGTCAGAAAACATAAATCTCGCTTTTGATTTCTTATTTGAATATGGTGCTCTACTTCCTTGGTTACTACCAAGTACACTTTTTAGCAGTAAGTTTATTATTTACTTTTTAATCAGCCACAATTTCTTGTCTTGAATCAGATTTTTGGTAGGTAGTTTGGTAATTCTACTTATTGCATATATAGTTGTAAAAATCCCATTTTCTTATAGAATGGTACGTGCTATTTTTATTTAGTGTTGATGATGAGATGGAAGATGCAGCAAGAAGTATGGGTGCTTCACCTTTTTTATACTATGATGAAGGTTATCATTCCATTTATTTTACCGGTTGTTCTCTCTGTTATTGCTTTTAAACTTTAACTCTTTATTAACTGACTTCGACTTATCTGTATTTCTTTACCATCCATTAGCTCAACCGCTGGGTATAACTATTCGTTCAGCAGGTGATGAAACAGCAACTTCAAATGCTCAAGCACTTGTATTCGTTTATACTATTGTATTAATGATAATTTCTGGTTCTGTATTATACTTTACTCAGAGACCAGCTAGTAGAAAAAAAGGAAATAATAATGCAAGCAACAAGCTTTAGGACTATCATATATCGAAATTGTATTAAGAATTGTACTTTCATTAGTTATTGGTGGTGTAATTGGTTTAGAGAGAGAAGTAAATCTCAACCAGCAGGTATTCGTACACATAGTATTGTTTGTCTGGCTGCATGTTTAATTATGATGACTAATGAGTATGTATCTTATAAATTTGGTACAGGAGATCCTACACGCTTAGGTGCGCAAGTTATATCAGGTGTTGGTTTTCTTGGGGCTGGAACAATACTTATTACAGATAAAAAGAAAATAACTGGTTTAACAACTGCAGCCGGAATATGGGCTTCAGCTGGAATCGGTCTAGCTATAGGTGTTGGTTTTTATGAAGGAGCCGTACTAGGAGCAGTGTCTGTTTGGAGTGTTATAACTATGTTCCAACCTTTAAAAAAATATCTTCAAAGTCGTTCAAAGATAATCGAATTGTATATCGTTGTTAGATCTACAGAGGCATATAATCGGGTACTAGTATACTGTGCTGAGAATGGCATTAGAATGACTGATTCTAGAACTGCATTTGGAGATGTTAATTCAGAAAGAATTGAATATTTTGATGTTCCAGAAAAAAAAATAGCATCATTTATTACTCTTGAACTATCAGGAAGATTTGAACATCTTCGTTTGATGGAAGAAATTGCTAATATTGTAGGTGTTATTTATGTCGAAGAAATTAGCTGAAATTTAGTAAACAAAGGGACAGATGTTTTTGTCCTTTTGTTTTTTTAGATGTTTTAATCATCTAATTTTTGAGTAGATTTTTGCTCAGAGGTTTTTATGAAAGATTATAAAATCTAATTTTGATTTAGGTAAAATAGAATATTTTGATAATAATTGTTTGATACAAGTATACAAATTTATTTCTTTTTTTATGATATTTGTGAAATGGTGTTTCCCTTTCATTTACCTCCTGATGAGTTGATAACAAATGTTATTTTTTTAAAGAAAAAAAATTAAGTCTATGTTAGAATGTTACATTGACAGGCTATTATATTTTTTATAAATCCAACAAATTTTTACTGAAAAAGTTAATCTAGAATTTTTATGGTAGTTTTTTTCTCATATGAATTTATTTGTCGTGAAGTTGGAAACATTCTTAAAAAAATAAAGGTGTGAAATGCAATTTAAAACTTTTTTTGAAGGGAAGAATATTTGTAAAAATTAATTTTGTGAGATTTGTGGATCTTAAATAATTTACTAAAATTCTCTTGTTAAAAAAAATTAAATATTGTATAGTAATATTAGAATGTTCGTAATGGAGGACTGAAATGAAAAATATAAATGGGAAAAAGGTAACTATTTATGATATTGCACGTTTATCAGGTTTTTCTCCAAAAACAGTTTCACGAGTTATTAATGGTGGAGTAAATGTTAAAGAAGAAACTTATCAAGCGATTCAAAAAGTTATAGAAGAGTTGTCGTATATTCCAAATGCATATGCAAGAAATTTAACTAAAAAAGAAGCTATAAATATATTGATTTCTGTAAAAAAAATCGACTCTTTTCCTTTAATTTGGTTCCAAACTTTATTAGATAAAGTTTTACAAACTTGTAAAGAGTATGGTGTTAACGCTATTGTTGAATATTTTAGTGAAGAGGATACAATTAGTAATTCAATAATCTCGAGTACAGGAAGTTTGATAGATGGTGTAATAGTATTTTATGAAAGTAAAGAAGATATTCGGATTAATTACTTTACAAAAAGAATAAAATTCCATTCATAGTTTTTGGAGAATCTAGAACACCTAATGTTGTGTATGTTTCTAACAACAATTTTCAGGCCACTTATGACATGATGAAATTAGTATCAAAAGAAAACATTAATAGTATGTGGTTACTTATGGGAGGAGAATCCCTTGTTAATATGGATCGAGAGAGAGGGGTTCGTGCTTTTTTAAATGATAATAACTATGAAATGGATTTGAAAGTAGTATATGGTCTAACTACAATAGATTCGGTTTATTCATATGCTACAAGACATCTATCTAATCAAAATTATCCTGATTTGATTTTTGTATCCGGTGATGAAAAAGTACAGGGATTGATTCGTTCTTGCTATGAGAAGGAAATTACCATTCCTGATGATATTTCAATAATCGGATTTGACAATATTCCAATTTCTCAATATTATACTCCAGCTTTATCTACAATTTCTCCTAATTATGTTAAATTAGCTCAAGAAATGATTGAAGGGGTATTAGCAATTATAAAGGGGGAAAGTGTCACATCTGTTGAAGTTTCTACTAAACTTGTTAGGAGACAGAGTTTCTAGTATTGTTTAATTCTTGAAAATCCTAATGGAAAAGATGGAGTGTTCTAAAGTAAGTTCTGTTTAGCATCTATTCAGTTTCTATTGAGTTGGATCCAATTTCTAACAAGTGGGACATTTTCACGTTCGATTTACTAAAGACATTATCACATTCGAATCACACATCTTTCAAAAAAATCGTAAAAAAGTCTTGACAAAGAAAAAACAAAGTATTAAAATAAGTTCAACAAATCAGAAAAGTAACTATTTTTGATCTTCAGGGAGCCTGTGGTGATTGTGAACAGGTGGTTGGAAGTAGTGAAAGTGGGCTGATTTTAAAAATGAATTTGAAACAATGAAAATTCGGTGCGCACACCTTACAGTGCAACTTGTTGTTAGACAAGGCAGAGATGTAAAGGGATAGTCCCTTTATAATTGAGGTGGCACCGCGTTACCAACGCCCTCACACGGAATTTAATTCTGTGTGTGGGCTTTTTTCATATCTTGAAATCAATACAGAAAGAGGAAATTTTTATGACAACTAAAGGTTATTTTGGACAATTTGGTGGTAGTTTTGTACCGGAGCCGATTCAGGCTTTGTTGGATGAGTTGGAAGTGACATTTGACAAGTACAAGGATGATCCAGAGATTTTTGGCAGAATTTCGCCATTACTTTGAAGGATTATTCAGGTCGCGAAACACCGCTCTATTTTTGCAGAAAGTTTGACAGAGCACTCTAGGGTGGCGCTAAGATTTATCTCAAACGTGAAGACCTTAACCACCTTGGTTCTCACAAACTCAACAACGTTTTTAGGGACAAATTCTTTTTGGCCAAACGTATGGGCAAAAAAACGAGTAATCGCAGAAACAGGAGCTGGTCAGCACGGTGTTGCGACAGCAGCGGCTGCAGCCAAGTTTGGTATGGCCTGTGATGTCTACATGGGGAGCAGAGGATGTGGAACGTCAACGTCTCAATGTTTTCCGTATGGAGATGATGGGAGCAACTGTTCATGCAGTTGAAACGGGGACTCGTACCCTCAAAGATGCTGTTGATGCAGCCTTTTGGAGCATGGATGAATGACCTTGAAGCCTTCTATGTTTTGGGATCTGCTGTGGGACCTCACCCATATCCAACCATTGTTCATGAGTTCCAAAAAGGTCATCAGTGAAGAATCTCGCCGTCAAATCTTAGAAAAAGAAGGTCGTTTACCAGACTACGTTATTGCCTGTGTAGGTGGTGGTTCCAATGCCATCGGTGCTTTTTCTCAGTATGTGGCTGATGAAGAAGTTAAATTGGTTGGGGTTGAAGCTGCTGGTCACGGACTTGATACAGACAAGCACGCAGCTACTATGACAAAAGGTAGTATCGGAATTGTCGACGGCATGAAGACTTATGCAGTCTTTAAGGAAGATGGAGAGCTAGCTCCAGTTTACTCTATCTCAGCTGGATTGGACTATCCAGGGGTTGGCCCAGAACACGCCTACTTTAAAGATTCAGGTCGCGTGGAATATGTGGCTGCGACGGATGAAGAAGCTGTTCAGGCTCTCCTCCTTCTCAGCAAGACTGAAGGAATTATCCCAGCGATTGAAAGTTCGCACGCTATCGCAGAAGCAGTTAAACGTGCACCGAAACTAAGTAAAGACGACATTATCATCATCAATGTCTCTGGTCGTGGAGACAAGGACGTAGCTGCGATTGCAGACTACCTAGAAGCTAAAAAATAATAGATGGAAAAATTACAGTCTTTTCTCTCACAGAGAGCTTGTGGTTGCTGGAAACAAGCAGAGAAAGCTGTAAGGTTGGGTCCATCTGAAACGAGAGAAGAAAAACATAATTCTCAAGGGAGTGCCCTTTATCGCACAGCCTGTTACAGGAGGTTTCTGAGACAGGAATGAGAGATAGGAGAAATCCTATAATTGAGGTGGCACCGCGAATTTCGTCCTCACGCAAGTTAGTTTTGCGTGGGGATTTTTCATACAGTCGCCACGGACTAGAAGTAGAACTGAAAGGGAAATTACAATGGAACGAATCATTCATGGAGATGTCTTATCACCAATCTTGGCTTATATGCGCCTAAAGGGGCAACACAAGGTTATCTTAGAGAGTATTCCGAGAGACAAGGAAACAGCTCGTTTTTTTCTATCTTAGCCTATAATCCTGTTTTTTTGAGATTAAGTTTGAAAATGGAGTCCTTTATCAAAATGGGCAAGTGATTGATCAGGATCCCTTGGATTTTCTTTATGAAGTGACTCATAAGAGCCAGCACCATTCAGACCTCCTTTTTGGTGGTGGGAGCAATTGGTTTTGTTGGCTACGATATGATTTCGCTTTATGAAGAAATTGGTCAAATCCCTGAAGATACAATTGGAACGCCAGACATGCATTTCTTTCGTCTATGAGAGTTACATGGTCTTTGACCACAAGAAGGAAAAAATCCATGTCATCGAGGATGCTCTCTATAGTGAGCGTAGTCAAGAAGACTTGGAAAAAGCCTTGAACCAAGTGCTTGAGGAATTACGCATTCCTGCTCCAAATGAATTTGAAGACTTGGATTTATCTCCGCTGGACTTCAAACCCCATATCGCTCCTCAGAAGTTTGAGGAAATGGTAGAAAGAGCTCGTGACTTGATTCGTAACGGGGATATGTTCCAATGCGTACTCAGTCAACGATTCTCAGCAGAAGTTACTGGAAATCCATTTGACTTCTACAGAAATCTCCGCGTGACCAATCCATCTAATTACCTCTATTTCTATGATTTTGGGGATTATCAAATCATCGGAGCTAGTCCAGAAAGTTTGGTTTCTGTCAAAAATGGCATCGTGACAACCAATCCGATTGCAGGAACACGACCAAGAGGAGCTACAGATGAAGAGGACAAGGCTTTGGCGACAGACCTGCTTTCTGATGAGAAGGAAACAGCAGAGCATCGGATGTTAGTAGACTTGGGGCGTAATGATATTGGTCGCATCTCTGAAACGGCCAGTGTCCAAGTCACCAAGTATATGGAAGTGGAGCTCTTCCGCTATGTCATGCATTTGACCAGTGTGGTCAAAGGGCGTTTGCTTCCAGAACTCACTGCCATGGATGCCTTGAAATCAACACTTCCAGCTGGAACAGTTTCAGGAGCACCAAAAGATTCGGGCTATGAGACGCATCTATGAACTGGAAACAGAAAAACGGGGCGTATACGCAGGAGCAATCGGCTACTTGTCTGCGACGGGTGATATGGATTTCGCCATTGCCATCCGAACCATGATTCTCAAAAATCAAACAGCCTATGTGCAGGCTGGGGCAGGGATTGTCTACGACTCTATCGCCCAAAACGAATACCAAGAAACCATTAACAAAGCAAAATCTATGACTAGAATTGGAGAACTAAGACCATGATTTTTATTGATTGACAACTATGATTCTTTTTACCTATAACTTGGCCCAATACATTGGGAATTTTTGCAGAAGTACAGGTCTTGAGAAATGATGATCCCAAGCTGTATGAAGAAGCTGAAAAAGCAGATGGTCTGGTCTTTTTCTCCTGGTCCTGGTTGGCCAGTTGATGCTGGAAAGATGGAAGACATGATTCGTGATTTTGCTGGCAAGAAGCCGATTCTTGGGATTTGTTTGGGCCACCAAGCCATTGCAGAAGTTTTTGGTGGTAAGTTAGGTTTGGCTCCAAAAGTCATGCATGGGAAACAGAGCAATATCAGCTTTGAAGCGCCATCTGTTTTGTATCAAGGTATCGAGGATGGCCGTGCGGTCATGCGTTACCACAGTATTTTGATTGAAGAAATGCCAGAAGACTTTGAAGTGACAGCTCGTTCAACTGATGACCAGGCCATTATGGGAATTCAACACAAAAATCTACCAATTTATGGTTTCCAGTACCATCCAGAGAGTATCGGAACGCCAGATGGCTTGTCTTCTATTCGGAATTTTATCGAGAAGGTTGTAAAGTGAGGAAACTAGGATGAAAGAGATTATTGAAAAACTAGCAAAATTTGAAAATTTATCAGGTGTGGAAATGACGGATGTCATTGAGCGTATCGTAACTGGGCGTGTAACGGAGGCGCAGATTGCTTCTCTCCTTTTGGCTCTTAAGATGAAGGGGGAAACACCTGAAGAGCGCACAGCCATTGCCCAGGTCATGAGAGGCCATGCTCAACATATTCCAACTGAAATTCATGATGCCATGGACAACTGTGGTACAGGTGGAGACAAATCCTTCAGCTTTAACATTTCCACAACCTCAGCCTTTGTCTTGGCTGGTGGTGGTGTTCATATGGCAAAACACGGTAACCGCTCGATTTCTTCTAAATCTGGATCTGCAGATGTCCTTGAAGCCTTGGGCATCAACCTAGACCTTAAACCAGCTGAACTAGGTAAGGTCTTTGATAAAACTGGAATCGTCTTTCTCTTTGCTAAAAATATGCACCCAGCTATGAAATACATCATGCCAGCTCGTTTGGAATTAGGAATTCCAACGATTATGAACTTGACTGGTCCACTGATTCACCCAATGGCTTTGGAAACACAGCTTCTTGGGATTAGTCGTCCAGAACTGCTAGAAAGTACAGCTCAGGTTTTGAAAAATATGGGTCGCAAACGTGCCATTGTGGTTGCTGGGCCAGAAGGACTGGATGAAGCTGGTTTGAATGGAACAACCAAGATTGCTCTTCTTGAAAATGGCGAAATCAGCTTGTCAAGCTTTACTCCAGAGGATTTGGGAATGGAACGTTACGCTATCGAAGATATTCGTGGTGGAAATGCTCAGGAAAATGCAGAAATTTTGCTCAGTGTTCTGAAAAACGAACCAAGTCCATTCTTGGAAACGACAGTTTTAAATGCTGGTCTTGGTTTCTATGCTAATGGTAAGGTAGATAATATCAAGGAAGGAGTTGCCTTGGCTCGTCAAGTGATTGCTAGTGGCAAGGCCCTTGAAAAACTCAGACTGTTACAGGAGTACCAAAAATGAGTCAGGAATTTTTAGCACGAATTTTGGAGCAGAAGGCGCGTGAGGTGGAGCAGATGGAGCTGGAGGAAATCCAGCCTCTGCGTCAGACCTATCGCTTGGCTGACTATCTAAAACAACACCAAGACCGCTTGCAGGTAATCGCTGAGGTCAAGAAAGCTAGCCCTAGTCTGGGAGATATCAATCTCGATGTGGATATTGTGCAGCAGGCCCAGACTTATGAAACGAACGGAGCAGTGATGATTTCGGTTTTAACAGATGAGGTTTTCTTTAAAGGGCATTTGGATTATCTAAGGGAGATTTCCAGTCAGGTAGATATTCCGACGCTCAACAAGGACTTTATCATCGATGAAAAGCAAATCATTCGAGCTCGCAATGCAGGTGCAACAGTCATCTTGCTCATTGTGGCTGCCTTGTCAGAAGAACGCCTCAAGGAGCTTTACGACTATGCGACAGAGCTTGGCTTGGAAGTCTTGGTGGAAACTCACAATCTAGCTGAACTAGAGGTGGTCCACAGACTTGGTGCGGAGATTATTGGGGTCAATAACCGCAACTTGACCACCTTTGAAGTTGACTTGCAGACCAGTGTAGATTTGGCTAAACATTTCAAAGATGATTGCTTGTACATTTCTGAATCTGCTATTTTCACAGGGCAGGATGCGGAACGAGTAGCACCATACTTTAACGGAATTTTAGTTGGGACAGCTCTCATGCAGGCAGAAGATGTAGCCCAGAGAATCAAGGAGTTGCAGATTGACAAAGGTTAAAATTTGTGGACTATCGACCAAAGAAGCGGTGGAGACAGCCGTGTCAGCAGGGGCGGACTACATCGGTTTTGTCTTCGCACCTAGTAAAAGACAGGTGACCTTGGAAGAGGCTGCTGAGCTGGCAAAGCTTATTCCTGCAGATGTAAAAAAGGTTGGTGTATTTGTTTCACCAAGTCGGGCAGAACTGCTAGAAGCGATTGAAAAAGTTGGCTTGGACTTGGTTCAAGTTCACGGTCAGGTGGCAGATGATTTGTTTGAGAATTTGCCTTGTGCCAGTATTCAGGCTGTGCAGGTGGATGGAGATGGGTCATGTGCCCAATTCTCGGGCAGACTATCTACTCTTTGATGCCCCTGTGGCTGGGAGTGGCCAGACCTTTGACTGGGGTCAACTGGATACGACAGGACTAACTCAGCCCTTCTTTATCGCAGGTGGGCTTAATGAAGACAATGTAGTAAAAGCAATTCAACACTTTACTCCCTATGCAGTAGATGTATCAAGCGGAGTGGAGACAGACGGACAAAAAGATCATGAAAAGATTAGAAGATTTATAGAGAGGGTAAAGAATGGCATATCAAGAACCAAATAAAGATGGATTTTACGGAAAATTCGGTGGACGTTTTGTCCCAGAAACATTGATGACAGCAGTTTTGGAGTTGGAGAAGGCCTATCGTGAAAGTCAGGCAGACCCAAGTTTCCAAGAGGAATTAAACCAACTCTTGCGCCAGTATGTGGGACGTGAAACTCCCCTTTACTACGCAAAAAACTTGACCCAGCATATCGGCGGAGCCAAGATTTATCTTAAACGTGAAGACCTCAACCATACAGGGGCCCACAAGATTAACAATGCCTTGGGACAAGTTCTTCTGGCTAAACGCATGGGTAAAAAGAAAATTATCGCAGAAACAGGTGCTGGTCAGCACGGTGTGGCAACTGCAACAGCTGCAGCCCTCTTTAACATGGAATGTACCATCTATATGGGTGAAGAGGATGTTAAACGCCAAGCCCTTAATGTCTTCCGTATGGAACTTTTGGGAGCCAAGGTTGAGGCAGTGACAGATGGTTCGCGCGTGCTCAAGGATGCGGTCAATGCAGCCCTTCGTTCATGGGTAGCGAATATCGATGATACCCATTATATCCTTGGTTCTGCCTTGGGACCTCATCCATTCCCAGAAATCGTCCGTGATTTCCAAAGTGTCATTGGTCGAGAAGCCAAACAACAGTACCGTGACTTGACAGGACAAGATCTGCCAGATGCCCTAGTAGCCTGTGTTGGTGGTGGATCGAATGCTATCGGGCTCTTCCATCCATTTGTGGAAGATGAGTCTGTAGCTATGTATGGAGCCGAAGCAGCAGGACTTGGTGTGGATACGGAGCACCACGCTGCTACCTTGACCAAGGGACGTCCAGGTGTCCTCCACGGTTCTCTCATGGATGTGCTCCAAGATGCTCATGGTCAAATTCTTGAAGCCTTCTCTATCTCAGCAGGTTTAGACTATCCAGGTATCGGTCCAGAACATTCTCACTACCACGATATCAAACGTGCCAGCTATGTTCCTGTGACAGACGAGGAAGCCTTGGAAGGATTCCAGCTCTTGTCTCGTGTGGAAGGGATTATCCCAGCCTTGGAATCTAGCCATGCCATTGCTTTCGCAGTGAAATTAGCCAAAGAACTTGGACCAGACAAGTCTATGATTGTCTGCCTATCAGGTCGTGGGGACAAGGATGTGGTTCAAGTCAAAGACCGCTTGGAAGCAGATGCAGCAAAGAAGGGAGAAGCTCATGCCTAAGACACTAACAGAAAAATTGAATGCTATCAAAGCAGCAGGAAAAGGAATTTTTGTTCCTTATATCATGGCTGGAGACCATGAAAAAGGTTTGGATGGTCTCGCTGAAACAATCCACTTTTTAGAAGATTTGGGTGTCTCAGCTATTGAAGTGGGTATTCCCTTTTCAGACCCTGTTGCAGATGGACCTGTGATCGAAGAAGCAGGCTTGCGCAGTTTGGCCCACGGAACTTCTACCCAGGCTTTGGTTGAAACCTTGAAAACCATTGAAACAGAGGTTTCACTTGTCATTATGACCTACTTTAACCCCCTCTTTCAGTACGGTGTGGAGAAATTTGTCAAAGATTTGGCAGATACAGCGGTTAAGGGCTTGATTATCCCAGACCTGCCTCATGAGCATGCTAACTTTGTGGAGCCATTTTTGGCAGATACAGATATTGCATTGATTCCCCTAGTTAGTTTAACAACAGGGATTGAGCGTCAAAAAGAGTTGATCAAGGGAGCAGAAGGTTTTGTCTATGCCGTTGCCATCAACGGGGTGACAGGAAAGTCAGGAAATTACCGTGCAGACTTGGACAAGCACTTGGCACAATTGCATCAAGTAGCTGACATCCCAGTCTTGACAGGTTTTGGTGTATCTAGTCAAGCTGATGTAGAACGTTTCAATGCGGTGTCAGATGGCGTTATCGTTGGTTCAAAAATCGTAAAAGCTCTCCACCAAGGAGAGCCGATTGAGGACTTTATCAAACAAGCAGTAGCTTACCAAAAATAATCATGCAAGCAGCGAGTAAGAGGAAAGGCACGAAAGGAAGTCTTTCCTTTTTCTTTTGTAGGAGAAAGGCCAGAATGCCCGTCGCAGAAGCAAACTGAATCAAGATCAGTAATTCGGTTGCGCTAAAGACGAGAGCGCAAGAAGCCAAAAAGAGAAAATCCCCTGCTCCCATGCGGATATCGATAAAATGAGCCAAAATTCCAATGATAAGGAAGAAGACCATGACTAGATTCCAGCCAGAGAAGGCCATGAGGATTAGGTGGAAAGTCACCCAGACCAGTAAGGGATATTCCTGATGACGAAAGTCGTAGATGCCCAAGGTCAAAGCCAGCAGTGATTAGGATGACTTGTCCTCATGGAAATCAAATCCCCAAGACCAAGCTAGAAAGAGGAGACCTAAGCCTAGTTCAAAGAGGGCATACCAGAATGGATAGCGAGCCTTGCAATAGCGACAGCGAAAGCGACTAAGTACTTGAGAGAGAATCGGAATCAAATCTAAGGGACGCAAGCGAGTCTGACAGGCATCGCAGTGGCTAGCTGGTCGGATAATGGATTGCTCAGGAAAAACGGTCAATGACCAACCCGAGAAAGGAAGCGAGAATGCTCCCGACAAGAAAAAAATAAATATCAATCATACTTATCTATTCGTAAAAAATAGGAGAAGTAGTATAATGGAGAAACATAAACAAGATAGTGAGGTCAAGATGACAATTCGTTTTGAAGAAAATGTGAGCACAGAAAATGCCCAGCTCGTATGCCAATGGTCCAACTCCCTCGGCAAGGCTTTTCAAGAACAATGGATGGGACCAAAGATTCCTTTTCCACTGACCCTTCAAGTCTTGCAAGATTTGGGAGGAGTTTTTTCTGTTTTTGATGGACAAGAATTTGTCGGCCTTATCCAGAAAATCAGATTGGAAAATAGAAATCTACATATCGGGAGATTTTTTATCAACCCCCAGAAACAGGGGCAGGGCTTAGGTAGCCAGGCTTTAAGGAAATTTCTTAGTTTGGCCTTTGAAAATGAAGACATAGATACTATTTCTCTAAATGTCTTCGAGGCAAATCAAGCAGCCAAGCACCTCTATCAAAAAGAAGGATTTGAAATCGTTCAAATAGTTGAAACCCCTGAACGGAAATTCATTATGAAAAAGAGTAGATAAAAAGTTTCCAACTATTCGAATTGGAAACTTTTACTACTTTTAGCAACTAATTATCTTGTGCTAAAAACTCTGAAATCAAAACTTCTTGACTAATTGTTTCAGCTAAAGCTTGTTTAAAAGCTAATTTTCCTAAAGAATAGGATTTGTGGTCTATGGTTGGGAGTTTCAACAGTTGTCCAACTAATAAATGTTCCTGCCCAATCATATAGGGATATGTTTTCCCACTTTCTTCATATCCTTTTATAAGCCCCGCAGCAACTTCATCGCTTGTAGCTAAAATACCATCAATACGAGCATCGTTTATCAATTGATACGATAGGTTCAGGCCATCATTAAAATCATGAATATTTCCAAATACTACATGTGGAGTCGATTGTTGCCCATAAACATAGTGATAAGCTAATAGTGCTGATTGATATGTGGCAGATGATTCATTGTTTCTGGAAAATAACAATACTAACTGTTTCAGCCCTCGTGCTTTCATGGCAGAAAAAGCATCCACAAATGAAGAGTAGCGGTCAAGGTAAGCAGAGGACAAGAGATTAGATTCCTGCAATTTTTCACAAACGACTATTCGTCCATATTTTGCATAAGTTTCAATAATCTCAAGACTAATTGCTCTTGAAGTGAAGATTAGAGCATCAATAGCTTCCATTTTGAGTTGCTTCAGATAGGAAAGTTCTAATTCTTGATTGTAATCTGAAGGCATCATGACAAGTTGATAGTCGCTAGCTTTAGCAGCGTCTAGGAGGCCATTTATTAATTGTGTAAAATAAGGGTGGCGTGTATGTGGGATGACGACACCTATTTTTTGTGTTTTTCCTCGACTTAAATCCCGAGCCAGCTGATTAGGCATATAATCCAATTCAGCGATAAGATCCATAACTTTTTGTCGTGTTTCATCAGAAACATATGGATGGTGATTGATAACACGAGAAACTGTTGATTTAGCCACACCTGCTTTTTTAGCTATATCACTAATACTTGTCATTATTGGGCTCCTACTTTAAAAATTCATGAATCCCATATCCTACCCCATCTTCATCATTAGATTTCGTTACTTTATAAGCTATCTCTTTGATGTCATCAAAGGCATTATCCATCACAATAGGGTAACCAACCATTTCAAGCATAGGCAAATCATTATGTCCGTCACCAAATGCAGCTGTTTCTTCTTTAGCTAACTGCTCTTTTCGAAGGACATGAGCAATTCCCTTAGATTTTTTGGCTAAGAGATGTGTAATTTCAAGATAGGCTTTACCTGAACGTTGAATCGTAATTTGGGGTAAGTATAAACTTTGAAGATACTTCTCTAATTCTCGAATCATTTCCTCATCAAAAGAAATCATCATAATTTTAAAAGTATTTGCCCGGCCTTCTAAAAACTGTTCTTCAGTCTCAATAAGTGTTGGATTTTGATGAGTTAAACTCTGTTCGTATAGGATTCCTACATCTATTTTATCACAATACCAGTTATTCATATCGTAATAAGATAAACTAACTTTTGGAAAATGCTGGCGTATTCCTCTTAACAACTGTTTTACTGTTTTATTTTTAATAGTTTGTACATGAATTGGTTGAACTTGATGATGATTTCCTATTGTATAAATTAATCCTCCGTTAAAAGCTACTTGAACTCCTTTCAGTTGAAGAGCATCGATGGCATCCTTCATTTCCATTGGTGCTCTAGCAGATACTAAAGTTATAGGAATTCCTGCTTCACGAATCAAGGTTGCGTTACTATCACTGACCTGTCCTTTACTATTTAATAATGTACCATCCATGTCACAAAAAATACGTTTGATGTTCATAATATTTACCTCTCTTTCTTTTGAAAACAGTATAAACCATGGAACGCGTTCCATGTCAAGCTTAATTTCAAAGTTTTTTGAGAAAATAAATCCTAGATGACCAACTTGCTCTGTAGGTTGCTTGCTCATGTAATGGGTCACAAAACTATAAAATAGTAACAGAAAGGTATAGGTATCTTTTGAGGGAGAAGAAAAAGAATATCCGATTATTCGAAACCTTTTAAGTGAGTATCCGTTGGTAGAACAAAAGTAGAACAGAAAACAAAAAAAGCCTTGATTTTAAGGCTTTTCCTGTTGTATTTAGATGCCCCCTACAGGGATCGAACCTGTGACCCACGGATTAAGAGTCCGCTGCTCTGCCAGCTGAGCTAAGGAGGCAAATAAAAAAGCTGTATTGGTGCCGAAACTTCACGGTTTGTATTGAACCCGCGCAATTAAGCAGGTGGGCAACTCGCTCTAACTGAAGCTGTTTCCGTGTGAGACGGCCTACATGCTGTTAGAAGACTTTTGTTTCCCTAATAATACAAAAAATAGTCGGTCAACACTTAAGTGTGAAGTCGTACACCACAGCGTTTCTATGTTTATATGATACCACTTTTTCAAAAAAAATCAAGAGGAAAATGCAATTTTTTGAAAAGGATTTCAGATTTTTCGCAAACGGTCGATAGCTTCCTTTCTTTGAGCCAAAGCCCGTTCATATTTACCAGTATCTTCTGCTTGGAAATAGTGATGATTGCGAATTTTTTCTGGTAGATAGTCTTGCTTGACCCAATTTCCAGGATAGTTGTGTGGATAGAGATAATCTTGGGCGTTGCCCAGTTCCTTACTTCCACTGTAGTGACCATCACGCAGATGTCGCGGAATGGGTAAGTGCCCTGATGTTTTGAGGTCAGCAAGGGCCTTATCCATAGCCACATAGGCTGAGTTGGATTTTGGAGAAAGGGCCAAATCAATCACGACATTGGCAATGAGAATGCGGGCTTCTGGGAATCCAATCTTTTGGGCGGCATCCATAGCAGTCACGGTATGAATCTGGGCTTCAGGATTGGCCAAGCCGATATCTTCATAGGCGATAACGGTCAAGCGACGAGCGAGACTTGGCAAATCACCAGCCTCAATCAAGCGGGTAGCATAGTGAAGACTGGCATCCACATCAGAGCCACGGATAGACTTTTGCAGTGCTGAGAGGACATCGTAGTGTCCATCCCCATTCTTGTCCATGGTAATGTAGCTCCGCTGCAGGCTATTTTCCATGATGTCCAGAGTGATGTGGCGGATGCCCTTGTCATTCTCAGGGGTAGATAGAACGGCTAAATCCAGCGAGTTAAAGGCAGAACGCAGGTCTCCATTTGTAGAGGTCGCAATGAAATCCAGCGCATCCTCATCTAGTTCAACTGGAAAATCAAAACCACGCTCAGGATTACTTAGAGCTATCTGAAGAGCCTCTTTGACGTTTTGATTGGACAAGGGTTCCAACTCAAAAATCTGAACACGACTGCGAATGGCAGGAGTGACAGAAAAGAAAGGATTTTCAGTCGTAGCCCCAATCATGATGACGAGACCACTTTCCAAGAGTGGTAGGAGGAAGTCTTGCTTGGTCTTATCTAGTCGGTGAATCTCGTCTAGAAGGAGAACCAGTCCACCTGAAAATTTAGCTTCTTCAGCGATTTCTTGGAGTCGTTTTTTACTATCCACCGTCGCATTGAAAGTTCGAAAGGCATACTTGGTCGTTCCAGCTATGGCTGAGGCAATACTGGTCTTGCCGATTCCTGGAGGTCCGTAGAGAATCATGGAAGACAGGCGGTTGGCTTCCACCATGCGACGAATGATTTTTCCAGGTCCGACCAGATGCTCCTGACCGATGACCTGGTCGATGGTTTTAGGGCGCATACGAAGCGCGAGATTGTCTGGCATAGCAGTCCTTTCTAACGTGGATTTTCTGATACATATGTGGTAAGATGGTAGTATCTATTTTAGCATATTTCCGAGCAATCGGGGCGATTAAAGAGTCGCATAGAAAGAGGACAAAATGGCAACATATGGATTTTTAGATGTTTTAGAGGAAGAGTTGGAGAAGAATTTTCCCTTTGACTTTGAGATTAGTTGGGATAAGCGCAACCATGCGGTAGAAGTGAGTTTTCTATTGGAAGCGCAAAATACTGCAGGTGTGGAGATGGTGGATGAAGACGGAGAGATTTCATCAGACGATATCCTCTTTGAGGAAGCAGTCCTTTTTTACAATCCTGCCAAGTCAACAGTTAATGCAGAAGACTATTTGACGGTCATCCCTTATCTGCCTAAAAAAGGATTTTCTCGTGAGTTTTTAGCTTATTTTGCCCTTTTCCTTAAAGATACTGCCGAGGTTGGGCTAGACGCGCTTATGGACTTTTTGGAAGATCCAGAAGCAGAAGAATTTGTTATGGAATGGAACCAAGAAGTCTTTGAAGAAGGAAAAGTAGGCTTGGAAGAGGGAGAGTTTTATCCTTATCCGAGATACTAGGGATTATTGGGAGAGTTTATGAAAAAAATTGTGACGTATTTGATTCAGACAGTGTCTGTTCTTGTGATGATGCTAGCTTTTGCTTGTGGAACAATCGCATTTGCAGAGTTGGGGTATTCCGCAGTTTTAGTCTTTACTTTTGGTTATGCCTTCGCTCTTCTAAGCATATATGTAATCTTTATTCTTCATGAGCTGGGACATGCTTTTGTGGCTACTTGACAGGCTATCGTCTGGTGGCTTTTGGATTAGGGAACTTTCTATTAACCAAAAAGTCAGGAAGGCTTCATCTTAGTCGAACAGCAGTTATAAAAAATGTTGGTGCTCAGTATATTGGTTTAAAAGAGAATGAAAGTGATCAAAGAACTATCTTGATGCTTTCAGGAGGCTTGATAGTTCACCTTTGCTTGATATTATTGGCAACACTTTTTGGTTTTTTGACAACAAACTGGTATTTTGCAGGCACTTGGATTTGTCTAAATTTATCTCTTCTTCTATTCAATGCTCTGCCAGTTGGGATTACCGATGGAGCAAAAATTTGGGAATTACTACAACACCCTGAAAATACCAAATACGCCTACCTGATGTTGAGGCATTCTGCCCAGACCTTGCTAGCTCCTCAAGAATATGATTTAAAAGACTTTATCATGTCTGTTGATGAGGATGTGAGAGGAAGTTTTGTAGAAAGTGTTCGGACTCTTCAGGGATTGGTATTCATATTGGATGATAATATAGAGCTTGCAAAGCAACAGTTTCAGTCTGTGTTAGAGAAAACAGATAATGCAATGTCTAAAACTATTTCTCAATTATGCCTTCTTCAAATCGCCTTGCTGGAAGGAGATAATGAGAAAGCGGAAGAATATGCAAGTATTCGAGGGGTCAAATCCTTTTTATCTATAAAAACAGCAGATATGCAGATTATTCAAGCTTGGTATCAATTTAAGGTAAAGAAAGATGTAGTTCAAACCCACAAGGCTATGAAGATTGCTAGACAGAAAATGAATAGTAGTCGTATGTTACGGGATGAGAAAAGCTATTATCAAAACTGGTTAGCCGAGCTGGAAAAGGAATTAACCGAAGGAGTCTAATATGGAAATAGAAATTTCTGATTTCACAGGCTGCAAGATTGCTTTGTTTTGTGGGGATAGGCTCTTGACTATCTTACGCGATGATAAGGTAAGCATTCCCTGGCCCAATATGTGGGAACTGCCCGGTGGTGGCCGTGAAGGGGATGAAAGTCCCTTTGAATGCGCAGCGCGTGAAGTTTATGAAGAACTGGGAATTCATTTAAATGAAGATTGTTTGCTTGGGGAAAAATTTATCCTAGCGTAATCTTTGAAGGCAAGCAATCGGTCTTTATGGTTGGTCAGCTAAGACAAGAACAATTTGATAATATTACCTTTGGGGATGAAGGACAGGCCTATAAACTGATGCCTATTGAGGAGTTTTTGAAGTCTAAACAAGCTGTGCCTCAGCTCCAGGGGAGATTGAGGGATTATTTAAAAGTAAGTGATTAGAAAGGATGGTTCAGTTAAATTTCTAAACTGAACCCGCCCTAAACACGGTACCAAAAAGATAAACTTCTCTTAGATACAAACGTCTTCAGAGAGTTTCCTATTTTGGCTTTGTGTTTTACGGGCTTGGTATCTTAATGATGGAAACATGGCAAGAGTTAAAAGTTACAGTGAAGCGCGAGGGAGAGGAGTTGGTCTCTAATCTCTTGATTGAACTAGGTGCCCAAGGGGTAGCAATCGAAGACAGCATGGACTATGTGGGGAATGTGGATCGATTTGGAGAGATTTTCCCTGAGGTAGAGCAACAAGAAGAAATTGTAGTGACCGCCTACTATCCTGAAACGGTTGATGTAGCAGTGGTTGAGGCAGACTTGCAGGCTCGCCTCGCGGAACTAACTGATTTATGGATTTGGGAGAGGTAAAAATGGGTACCACTGCCTTGGCTGAGGAAGACTGGGCAGACAACTGGAAGAAATACTATGAGCCAGCTCGTATCACTCATGATTTGACCATCGTTCCCTCTTGGACAGACTATGAGGCGACTGCTGGAGAAAAGATTATCAAGCTGGATCCTGGTATGGCCTTCGGAACTGGGACCCATCCAACCACTAAGATGAGTCTCTTTGCCTTGGAGCAGGTCCTTCGTGGTGGTGAAACGGTGCTGGATGTGGGGACTGGTTCAGGTGTCCTCTCCATTGCCAGCTCGTTGCTTGGTGCTAAGGAAATTTTCGCCTATGACCTGGATGATGTAGCGGTTCGTGTTGCTCAGGAAAATATTGAACTTAACCCTGGCATGGAAAACATCCATGTAGCAGCAGGAGACTTGCTCAAGGGTGTTGAGATTGAGGCAGATGTGATTGTGGCTAATATCTTGGCGGATATTCTCATTCATCTGACGGATGATGCTTATCGCTTGGTCAAGGACGAAGGCTACCTCATCATGAGTGGGATTATCAAGGACAAGTGGGACATGGTGCGCCAGTCGGCTGAGTCAGCTGGATTTTTCCTTGAAACCCACATGATTCAAGGAGAATGGAATGCCTGTGTCTTTAAGAAAACCAAGGATATTTCAGGGGTGATTGGAGGCTAGCATGCAACAGTATTTTGTCAAAGGCAGTGCTATCTCTCCTGTCACCATTGAGGATAAGGAAACCAGTAAGCATATGTTTCAGGTTATGCGCTTGAAAGAAGAGGATGAGGTTACTTTGGTCTTTGATGATGGCATCAAGCGCTTGGCGCGCGTGCTAGATGTGGAAAATCGTCAGTTTGAGTTGGTCCAAGAATTAACTGACAATGTGGAACTACCAGTCCAAGTGACCATCGCATCTGGATTTCCCAAGGGGGACAAGCTGGAGTTCATCACTCAAAAAGTGACGGAACTGGGTGCTAGCCAAATCTGGGCCTTTCCTGCTGACTGGTCAGTCGCCAAGTGGGACGGCAAGAAATTGGGCAAAAAGGTTGAAAAATTAGAAAAAATCGCCCTTGGAGCAGCCGAGCAAAGCAAGCGTAATCTGGTCCCAAGTATTCAGCTTTTTTTGAAAGGAAAGCAGACTTTCTAGCTCAACTGGACCAATTTGACTCTATCATAGTAGCCTATGAAGAATCAGCAAAAGAGGGAGAAGCCGCTGCGCTCTTACAAGCGGTCTCTGGTCTTGCAAAAGGAGGCAAACTGCTCTTTATCTTTGGTCCAGAAGGTGGTCTGTCACCTGCTGAAATCGAAAGTTTTGAAGCAAAAGGAGCTGTTCTTGCAGGACTTGGCCCTCGTATTTTTGAGAGCAGAAACAGCACCGCTTTTACGCTTTATCAGCCCTTAGTGTTTTATTAGAATTAGAGAAATAAGAGGAAGAAAATGGAACAAAAACACCGTTCAGAATTTCCAGAAAAGGAACTTTGGGATTTAACAGCCCTATACCAAGACCGTGAAGATTTCTTGCGTGCAATCGAAAAGGCTCGCGAAGACATCAACCAATTTAGCCGTGATTACAAGGGCAATTTGCATACTTTTGAGGATTTTGAGAAGGCCTTTGCGGAATTGGAACAAATCTACATTCAGATGAGCCATATTGGTAACTATGGTTTTATGCCTCAGACGACAGACTATAGCAATGAAGAATTTGCCAATATTGCCCAAGCTGGGATGGAATTTGAAACAGATGCCAGCGTAGCCTTGACTTTCTTTGACGATGCTCTGGTGGCAGCAGACGAGGAAGTCTTAAATCGTTTGGGTGAATTGCCTCATCTGACGGCAGCCATTCGTCAGGCCAAAATAAAACAAGCCCACTATCTAGGGGCTGATGTGGAAAAAGCCTTGACCAATCTTGGTGAAGTTTTCTACAGTCCGCAGGATATTTACACTAAGATGCGAGCTGGGGATTTTGAAATGGCTGACTTTGAAGTCAATGGCAAAACCTACAAAAACAGCTTTGTCACCTATGAGAATTTCTACCAAAATCACGAGTACGCTGAGGTTCGTAAGAAATCTTTCCGTTCCTTCTCGGAGGGACTTCGTAAGCACCAAATACAGCTGCGGCAGCCTATTTAGCCCAAGTCAAGTCTGAAAAATTACTGGCAGATATGAAGGGCTACGACTCAGTCTTTGATTATCTTCTGGCTGAACAAGAAGTAGACCGTGCCATGTTTGACCGCCAGATTGACCTTATCATGAGGGACTTTGCGCCAGTTGCTCAGAGATACCTCAAGCATGTTGCCAAGGTCAATGGTCTTGAAAAGATGACCTTTGCAGACTGGAAATTGGACTTGGACAGCGCCCTCAATCCTGAAGTGACTATTGACGATGCCTATGATTTGGTCATGAAGTCGGTAGAGCCTTTGGGACAAGAATATTGTCAGGAAGTTGCTCGCTATCAAGAAGAGCGCTGGGTGGACTTCGCTGCCAACAGTGGCAAGGATTCTGGTGGTTATGCGGCGGATCCATATCGCGTGCACCCTTATGTCCTCATGAGCTGGACAGGCCGTTTGAGCGATGTCTATACCTTGATTCATGAAATCGGGCATTCTGGTCAATTCATCTTTTCAGACAATCATCAAAGTTACTTCAATGCCCATATGTCGACCTACTATGTCGAAGCACCGTCAACCTTCAATGAATTGCTCCTAAGTGATTACTTGGAACACCAGTCTGACGATCCGCGTCAAAAACGCTTCGCTCTTGCCCACCGCTTGACAGATACCTACTTCCATAATTTCATCACTCACCTCTTGGGAAGCAGCCTTCCAGCGTAAGGTTTATACACTGATTGAAGAAGGGGAGACCTTTGGAGCAAGCAAACTTAACAGTATTATGAAGGAAGTCTTGACGGATTTCTGGGGAGATGCCATTGAAATCGACGATGATGCAGCTTTGACTTGGATGCGTCAAGCTCACTACTACATGGGCTTGTATAGTTACACCTACTCAGCAGGACTTGTCATCTCTACAGCTGGTTATCTTCATCTGAAACATTCAGAAACTGGAGCTGAAGACTGGCTCAATCTCCTCAAATCAGGTGGTAGTAAGACACCGCTTGAGTCAGCCATGATTATCGGTGCTGATATCTCAACAGACAAACCACTTCGTGATACCATTCAGTTCTTGTCAGACACAGTTGACCAGATTATCGCTTACAGTGCCCAGTTGGGAGAGTAAAGATTGGACAGAGTTTTAGGAGAACAATATGAATAGAATCAAAGAATGGCTAGAGCAAGATCCCAAAAGAATGCTTTTTATCAAAGTTGGTCTAGTTTTGTTGGGAATCATTTTATTGATTGCTTTGCCTACTCTTTATCTTGTTTTGAGTGGGGTCGGTATTTGGTATTTTGTAAAGAAAGCACCAGATATTCGAAAAAGAAATTTAATGATAGGGTTTTTCATTGTTAGTTTTGTTGCAGTTGCTCTCCAAACTCCAACTGTTACAAAGAAAACTTCATCTTCTCAGTCAGAAACTAAGCAGACTGTGACATCTACTGCTTCGACATCTTCAACGACGGATACTTCATCTAGCATAGAGGAGGCGAAACGAATCGAAGACGAGAAAAAAGCTAAAGAAAAAGCAGAAGAAGAGAGAATTGCCAAAGAAAAAGCTGCAAATGAGTTGCAAGAAAAAGGTGAAGACTTAGTCAAACAATTGGAAGAAAATCAAGATACGAGTCAAGTAAAGTCTGCTAAAGAAACAGTTAATCAGATTGAAAAATAACGATAAAAAGGCAGAATTGCTTGATAGGATAGGTGCAGTTGAGTCATTAATTTCTCAAAAAGAAGAAGAGAAAAGAATTGCTCATGAATCTGAGACTAAAGCCCAACAGCAAGATAGAATTGTCTATGTTGCAGACCATGGAAAATCAAAAGTTTATTGGTATAGTAAGGATAGAATGCCTTCAAAAACTATTAAATCTAATGTTGTCGAGATGACAGAGGCCGATGCAATTGCTGCAGGAAAACGTCCATCTAAAAAAGAATAAGATAGAAAGTCATCTAAGGACAGTTTTTTGAACATCTGCTAGAAATGTAGAGGTATTGCCCATGTATCAAGAGTTACTAAGAAAAATAGCAGAAGAAAAACCAAGTTATCATGATGAAGAAATCCAGTGGTTGCTTGACCATTTGGGAGATCCTTCTCCAGAAATTCGCGATGACCTTGTTTTTACAAGCTTTGCTAGAGGGATTCAAGAAGAGCTATTTACACAGGAACAATTTCATTTCATTGCTGAGGAAATTTTATCTAATGGAGGACTAGACAAAGAGATTGATAAGGTAGACCTGTCAACCCTTGAACGTTCTTTTAGGGCACTTGTTTATGCAAACCTCTTGTCTGCGGATGCCAACCAGCAATCGGTTTTTTATCAGGGATTAAAAGCAGAAATTCGCAATGTCCTTTTAAATCAAGGCTTGCACTATCTTTTAAAAGAAAAAGACACGACAGGTTTTTCAAGTCAGTATGGTTGGGTTCACGCTTTTGCACATGGAGCCGATTTACTGACAGAGGTAGTTTGTCATCCAGGCTTTCCTAAAAACAAAATTCATGAAGTATTTGACATACTTGATCAATTATTTAAAAGAATTCCCATTCGGTTTACAGATGATGAAGATTGGCGTTTAGCCAGAGCACTTTATGAACCGATTTTACAAGGGAAGTTAGCGCAAGAGCAAGTAGCCTCTTGGATAAAAACTGTTGATTTTCCGATAGAAGAAAGGGAAGATTTTTACAAATTTTCCAACTTCAGATCCTGTCTGTTGGAAGTCTATGTCCAACTTGACCAGAGAGATAGTTTACAAGATGACTTGAAAGAAGCTATCCAGTCTTTTCAATACTAAGAAAAAGCGAGTCAGATTTTCAAAAAACTTTCCAGTCAATTTTCTTGAAACCCTTTCCTTCTTTTGATAGACTAGTATCTAGTTTTTGAAAAAAGGAGAAAGAAAATGAAAAAATTTGTTGCTGAATTAATCGGTACTTTCATGCTTGTGTTCGTTGGGACAGGAGCTGTTGTTTTTGGAAATGGTCTTGATGGCCTTGGTCACCTTGGAATCGCCTTTGCCTTTGGTTTGGCAATTGTGGTGGCAGCCTACTCAATCGGAACTGTTTCAGGTGCTCACTTGAACCCAGCTGTTTCGATCGCTATGTTTGTGAACAAACGTTTGTCATCTTCAGAACTTGTAAACTACATCCTTGGACAAGTAGTTGGAGCTTTCATCGCTTCTGGCGCTGTCTTTTTCCTCTTGGCGAACTCAGGTATGTCAACTGCTAGCCTTGGTGAAAATGCCTTGGCAAACGGGGTTACTGTCTTTGGTGGATTCTTGTTTGAAGTGATCGCAACTTTCTTGTTTGTCTTGGTTATCATGACGGTGACTTCAGAAAGCAAGGGAAATGGAGCGATTGCTGGTTTGGTAATCGGTTTGTCATTGATGGCCATGATTCTTGTGGGATTGAACATTACTGGACTTTCAGTTAACCCAGCTCGTAGCTTGGCACCAGCTGTCTTGGTAGGTGGCGCAGCCCTTCAACAAGTTTGGATTTTCATCCTTGCCCCAATCGCTGGTGGAGTTCTTGCAGCCCTTGTTGCGAAAAACTTCCTTGGAACAGAAGAATAATTGAAACTCAAAAAGCCTTGCTCCTCAGCTTGAGGAACAGGGCTTTTTCGTATGATACTCTTCGAAAATCTCTTCAAACCACGTCAGCTTCATCTACAACCTCAAAGCAGTGCTTTGAGTAACCTGCGGCTAGTTTCCTAGTTTGCTTTTTGATTTTCATTGAGTATGAGTTTAACGGTTGTCAATTTTCTCTGGATAAAGGTCGTGTTGGAATAGGCGTTGTTCTGCCAAGCCTTCATACTTAGTTCCAGGTTTACCGTAGTTGTAGTAGGGGTCGATTGAGATGCCACCGCGTGGAGTGAATTTTCCCCAGACTTCTAAATAGCGAGGGTCTAGCAATTTGACCAAGTCTTTCCCGATGGTGTTGATACAGTTTTCGTGGAAATCCCCATGATTTCGGTAGCTAAAGAGGTAGAGTTTGAGGGATTTTGACTCGACACAGAGCTTGTCAGGAATGTAGGAAATATAGATAGTTGCAAAGTCTGGCTGAGCAGTGATTGGACACAGTGAGGTAAATTCAGGACAGTTAAATTTGATAAAATAGTCATTTTCCACATGACGATTGTCAAAGGATTCCAGGACTTCTGGTTGATATTCGAAAATGTAGTTGGTTTCTTTGTTGCCTAGTAGGCTTAGGTTTTTCATTTCTTCTTGTTGTGACATGATTTTTTCTTTCTAATTTTAAACACCACGTTGATTATCGTAGAGGAGGGTATGGAGTTGAGGAAGGACGCGGACATTGCCCCAGCTATCGTCAGTAGCGACGCGTTCCCAGAGTTCTTTGAGGCGGTCCAGTTGGTCTTGGACGATATTGCCTGTAGCCTTGGGCTCAGGATTTCCTGCAGATAAGAAAAGAACATCTGGTTTGTAACGTTCTTGTATGCCTCTGGCAAAGGCCAAATCTGCATCGTCAAAGACAGGGATTTTAAAGGTGACCTTGTCTGGCTCTAGTTGGGAAACGATAAAGTCCAAGGTTTCAAAGTTGACTTCCATCTTGGATGAAGGAGGTTTGGGACTCAGGGTGACTTGGTCGATGTCTTTTAACCAATTTTGCCAGCGGGAACCTTGGGTTTCAACAGCCAGAGTGACACCACGTTCCTTGAGTTTAGTGACCAATTCGGCCATGTTGGCTGCTAGGATAGCAGGATTTCCCCCAGACAGGGTGACGTAGTCGTAGCTTCCTAGTTTATCCAAGGCAGCAATGACTTCGTCAGCAGTCATACGAGTTGTCTTTTCAGAACCATCCCAAGTAAAGGCAGAATCGCACCAGTCGCAGTGGTAGTCGCAACCAGCAGTGCGGACAAACATGGTTTTCTGCCCGATTGCACGGCCTTCGCCTTGAAAGGTTGGGCCAAAAATTTCTAGAACTGGTAGTTTGAGGACACGTTCCCTAGTCATCTAACCACTCCCGTCTAAACTCCGCAAAGGCAGTCGGAGTCTCATAGAGGCGAACGTATTCCAAACGGAGACCACGTTCGTCTGGTAACTCTTGGTTCATGGTTTGGAAAATCCAGTAAACCATATTTTCAGCAGTCGTGTTCATATAAGGCAGAGTCTCATTGAGATAACGATGGTCCAAGTGGGGCTCTAAGTAGTTCTTGTAGATCGCTTTGATGTCTCCGAAATCGTAGGTCATGCCCCGTTCATCTAAAAATCCACTGACAGCAATCTGCAAATGATAGGTGTGGCCATGAAGAGATTTGCATTTCCCCTCATAGTGAAAGAGGTGGTGGGCAGCATCAAAGGTAAATTCTTTTGATACCAAGGTTCTGTGAGGATTGTAGACCAGAGACTCCCCAGTTTCTTGTTTGATTTCTTTGGGTGCAAAAAACATTAGGCCTCTCCTTTCTGTGAGAGATAAACATCTAGACCATGCTGACGTAGGTGGCAGGCTGGGCAATCTCCACAGCCAGTACCGATAATGCCATTGTAGCAGGTTAAGGTCTTTTCACGAACATAGTCAAAGGCACCGAGTTGGTCAGCTAACTCCCAAGTTTCAGCCTTGTCTAGCCACATGAGAGGTGTTTGGATAACAAAGTCGTAATCCATGGCAAGGTTGAGCGTCACATTAAGGGATTTGACAAAGACGTCTCGACAATCGGGGTAGCCTGAGAAGTCTGTCTCGCAGACACCTGTCACGATGTCTTTAATGCCTCGTTGTTTGGCAAGAACAGCCGCAAAGGACAGAAAGAGGTGGTTGCGACCGTCAACGAAGGTATTGGGAACCTCTCCCTCTTTTTGCTCAATCTCCATATCAGAGGTCAGCGCATTTCAGTGATTTGCCCCAGCAGAGACATATCGAGGATATGGTGGCGAATGCCCTGTTCCTTAGCAATTTCTCTAGCAACTTGAATTTCGAGATGATGGCGTTGGCCGTAGGCAAAGGTGACAGCTTCGACTGTTTCATAGTGTTCTTTAGCCCAGAAGAGGCAGGTTGTGGAATCTTGACCGCCACTAAAGACGACCAAGGCTGATTGACGTTTCATAGTACTCCTTCCGAAATGAGAAATGTTCAGAGCACGCAAAAAGCTCCCTTGAGGGAGCTAAAAAATACCAAGTCAAGGTTTTTTTTAGCGATGGCATGTCCCAAACATCGTAATATTCTACTTACAGTCTAGCATATTTTTTGAAAAATAGCAAAGGGCAAGAAAAAAGAGACCAAAGCAAGTACTTGGTCTCTCGTTTGATTAGCTCAATTCAGCAACGATGGCCTTGATTTGTTCTGCTGTGTGAACACCAGCAACTTGTTTCACAACTTGGCCGTCTTTTTTGAAGAGAAGAGTTGGGATAGACATGATTCCAAAAGCACGAGCTGTATTTGGATTTTCATCAACGTCCATTTTAACGATTTTCAAAACATCTTCTGAAAGTTCTTCAGACAATTTATCCAAGATTGGACCTTGCATACGACATGGACCACACCAAGTTGCCCAGAAGTCTACCAAGACCAAACCGTCTTTTGTTTCTTGTTCAAATGTTGCATCTGTAATTGCTTTTGCCATTGTATTTCTCCTTTTTTAGTTATATTGGCTTAAATCTTGTTTCATGAGATAGAAGAAGACATCTCCATAAGTCCCATGGTAGTCCAAATCATGACCGTTGTAAGTCAATTTTTGGACAGGGTAGTAGTCTGCGACGCCGATAAGGCAAGCTTGTTGTGAACGATCAAAGTCGTCATAAGATTCGAACGTTATAGTTCTTTCATTCTTGCTGGCATCTAGATAGGTAATTTCAATCATTTTAAAAACTCCTTTATTTAATGATGACTTTATTTTTACTCCTTGTAAAAGAGAATGTCAAGAAAAATGATTGCGCACGCAACTTTTTTCTAAAATCATCTTAAATCAAGAAATCCAAACCAGTTTCCAAGCTTTCTTCGACAGCCTTCTGTAGAGAGGCCAGTGTTTTTTGCCCATCACTTGTCAGGCAGATAAAGCTAGAACGTCTATCTTGATCACAACACATGCGACTAAGCAGACCGCAATTTTTAGCTTCCAAGCGAGCCACCATCCGAGAAACAGCGCTCGGGCTCAGATGAAGCTTATCTGGCAGGTCAATCTGGCGTAGAGATTTTTCTTGAGCCAAGTCCAGATAGTAGAGCAGGTAAAACTCTTTCAAGGTCAGACTTTGGTCGCTCTGCTGGGCAATGGTCTCTTCCAAGAGACCTTCGATTTCTTTCTGACGACGATTGAAGTCAAACCATTTTTCCAAATAGGTCATAGTATCTCCTTTCTTTTTAGAGTTATAAATAGAAGAATGTCCACTTACGGACAATCTCTGTATCACAAGATGATTGCGCATGCAATAATTATACTACTTTTCAAGAAGGCTGGCAAGAAGGATGCTGAAATCTTTTATCCTAAATTACGCTATTTTCACTAGTCTTTAATTGTCTGTATTCCCTTTCTTCTCAAACTTTCCTCAACTCTTGTGCATTTCCTTGAAATTTTCTGAAAAAAGAGTAAACTGGTATGCAAGAAGTCTATTTCGTGGAGTTTAGGATGAAATTATATGTTCAATTAATGATTCTCTTTGTGATTTCTCTAATCGGAGAGGGGATTTCCAGTTTCTTTCATTTGCCCATCCCAGGCAGTATTATAGGTTTGATTATTCTCTTTCTAGCCCTACAATTCAAGTGGTTGAGAACCAGGCATGTCAACATGGTCGGGAATTTCTTGCTGGCCAATATGACCATTCTCTTTTTGCCGCCAGCAGTGGGAATCATGGAGAAGTTTGATGTGATTGCTCCCTATCTCTTGCCCATTGTCTTGATTGTCTTTTTTGCAGCTGTTATCAATATTATCCTTATTGCCCTAGTGGTTCAGTTCATCAAGCGACGGTTTGAGGGAGATTATGAGAAAGGAGATGCCAAATGAGTGAATTTGTTTCCAATCCCCTGTTTGGGCTTGCCCTGTCTATCCTAGCTTATCTAGTGGGAATGCTGATTTACAGACGTTTTCCCCATCCATTGACAACGCCCTTGCTTTTGTCAGCTGTTTTCATTATTATTTTTCTAAAAATGACGGGTATTTCTTACCAAGATTACTACCAAGGTGGGGTTTATCTGAATAACTTGATTGTCCCATCGACCGTGGCTCTAGGGATTCCGCTTTATAAGAGCTTTCACCTGATGAAGCACCATGCTCGGAGTATTCTCTTTGGTAGTCTGCTAGCGGTAGTGGTCAATACCTCTTTCACGGCCCTTGTATCTAAAATCTTTGGCATGGACTTTTTCCTAGCCATTTCTCTCTTTCCTAAGTCAGTGACAACCGCCATGGCAGTAGGAATCACAGAAAAATTGCAAGGCTTGACCACCGTGACCTTGGTTGTCGTAGTGGCTACTGGGATTTTAACCAGTGTGATTGGCCCAACACTTTTGAAGTGGTTGAAAATTGACGATCCAGTAGCAGTCGGGCTTTCCCTCGGAGGAACAGGTCACGCAGTCGGAACAGGAACGGCCTTTCGATACGGCTCTGTAGCAGGAGCCATGGGTGGCTTGGCTATCGGTGTCACTGGTATTCTCTATGTCTTTGTCAGCCCTATTGTAGCCAGTTTGATATTGAGTTAAAAAGCAAGGAATTCGGGTTCCTTGCTTTTTAAAATCGTATGTTATAGAGTATTACTTTTCTTTGCTTAGGTGAATGACTTGGTCGTAGTGTTTTAAGTCCTCTTCTGTGTAGTGGTGAATGACTTCAATAACTGTTTGAGGTAGGGAGAAGAGCAAGTCACTAATCTTTCTGCTATTTTCCAAGTCAAGATTGGCCTTGATCTCATCTGCTAAGATGAGTTGGCTATCATGGTAGAGGGCGCGAGCAATTTCTAGTCGTTGTTTCTCGCCACCAGACAGACTATCATTGCTGAGCGTTCGATTTTTCAAATGTTCTAAAACCAGTTGTCTCGAGGATATGATTTAAAGTCTCTGGATTTTTTTATCCAGTCCTAGAAGAATATTGTCTTCCAGAGATAGCGTGTCAAAGTAATGGCTATCTTGGAGGATATAGGAACTAATGCCCGCGATTTCTTGACGAGACAGGTTTTGACCAGCAAAGCTAATCTGTCCACTTGTCGGTGTCTCTTCTCCATGAATGATATTGAGGAGGGTTGTTTTTTACCAGAGCCACTTTCCCCGATAATGGCAATTTTTTTCTCCTTGCTTGATGTGCATGGAAATCGGAGACAGGAGAATATTCCCCTCTTTTTCTAGGGAGATGGTGTCAAGTTGGATAGGGAAAATATTTTCTATACTTCTAGGCGAGATGGAGTCAGCCTGGTCCAAAAGTTTTTGGTATTTATTGAGAAGAGTTCGAGTCGCTTTTCGGGTGTTGGTAAAATAAGCCAACTCTTGGAATTGATAGCCGATATTATGGGAAACTAGATAGATGGCCACAAAACTTGCCGCATCTAAATAATTATAGTAGGTCATAAATCCACCGATGACGATAGGTGTGACAGAACAAAAGGCATCGATGCTATTGATCAAGAGACTGTTTAAAGTGCGTTGTTTTTCATAGTTGATTTCGGCATCTAGACTGGTTTGTAATTGCTTTTGGTAGCGAGCAAAAAAGAAATCTTGTCCCTGATAATGGCGAATTTGTTGGCTACCACCAATAAAATTTGTCAAGCTTGATAAGTAGCTCTGGTTAATAGTTGACCGCTTTTCAGAAAGTGCGTCCAAACGCTTGGATCCGATAGCACTGCAGAGGACAGGAAAGGAGTAGAAGAGGATGAAAATTAAGCCCAGGTAAAAATTGGTCCATAGGGCATAGAGAATGGACACTGTGGTGAAACCAAGAGAAGAAATAATGATAACCGTTGGCTCAATATAGCTTTCTTCCAGTTGTTTGACGTCGTTTTCTAGGTCGGACAAAATATCCTTTTCATCGATCTCATAACTGTTTAAAAATCGCTTGAAAATAGCACTCTTGATTCCATATTTGAAATCAGTAATCAAACGGGCATAGTAATAACGTTTCCCAGCCAAACCTAGTAAGAGGATGAGATTACCAAGAATTCCTAAAATCAATACTTTCCAAAGAAGGCCTAGCTCTTGATTGGTAAAACTGGCAACAATATTCTGAACAAGGGCTGGCGTAATAATTGCTTCCAGCCAAGTAATCGCAATAGAAAAGAAGTAAAGCACGAGGTGCTTCTTGGTAACAAATCTTTTCAGCATAAAGAGTTGACCTCCTTATCGATATACATGTAATCAGTTTTAAAGTTATTATACTCCTTTTTATTAAATGCTTCATATAAAAATGTAATGGGGGGATATATACTATCAATGCTTATTAGGATATAGCAAAAAAATTATAAATATGTGAAATAAGTGTGTTTAATGAGTGTTCATTTTTTATCAGAATGAATCGCTGATACAGGATTAAAAGAACTGAGTATTTCTTTTTGTTTTGAATGAGATACGTGAGTATAGATTTGTGTGATTGATATAGAACTATGTCCAAGAATTTGTTGAATGTATCGAATATCTACATCATTATCTAGAAGCATTGTTGCAAAGCTATGTCTAAACATATGTGGTGTAATAGTTCTAGATAAGCTGTTTTGTTCAACGATTCTCTTTAAAATTAAACGTACACTTTGCTCTGACAATGGTTTAGGCGAATGTTTTCCTGAAAATAGGAAATCATTGGATTCATTTCTTGTTTTATTTATATATGTTTCTAATAAATTGAAGGTTGTTTGATCTCCTAAAAATAGGATACGTTCTTTCTTCCCCTTTCCTATAATATGGAGTGTCTTATTAGAAAGATTAATATCTTTGAGATGAATGTGGCAAAAGTTCAGAAATTCTGATGCCTGTTGAAAGTAAAAGGGAAATAATTAGTAGATTTCTTTCGGCTTTTTTTGTTTTTTTGATAATCAGTTTTAGATAGAACTACTTTTCTGTTCTAAATAGATAAAAAAATGCTTTTCAGAATGTTATACGGAATCGTTTTTAGGTAATATTTTTTTCAGTTCTAAATTGAAAGCGCAATTGATTGAAGGGATTCTCTTCAATTATGTTTTTGGTATTTTAGATAGTTATAAAACACCTTCATACAAGCAATTTTTTTCTTCTTAGTGTATTCGTTTTTTTATGTTAGATTGTGTCAAGTGCTCAATATAGGATTCAACATTATCATAGTTTGAGTTATAAAAATTGCATAAGATCATTTTTTTATAAGCTCGAATCGTGTGAGAACTCAAACGTTTATGAGTTTTTGCAATAATCTAAGTAAGTAGAAATAAGTTTATAATCCATAAAAATCTCCTTTATCAATAATCATGCTATTATAAACTTATTTGGGTGCTTTGTATAGCGATAATAAATAGTTATCGGTAGGAGAAGTTATGAGATTAGTAGTCATTTTAAATGTCAACCCAGATTCATCCATTCAAACAAAAATTATCGAAAAATAGAGAATACACTCGCAATGAATTGAGAGATATTCTCCATAAAAAGTTTTTTTCTAAATTTATTGATGAAATCATATTTTACGATAATTTTGAGAGATTCAAAAAAAGTGTTTTTTTAATCATCTAGACGACTTTGTGTTAAATTTCGATTTTTGGATATAACAGTCGAATTAGAAACATGAGTGTCCCAGCATTTTGTGAAAATTATAAAATTAAATATTTCAACCCAGACCCATATGTACAAGTTTTATGTCAAGATAAATTTATGACAGAGAAATTTGCAGAAAATTTTTGGTATAAAAAGTCCCAAAAAGCTTGTTAGTATTTGCTCATTCATACACTAAAGAAATTCTAGCGAACTTTGAATATCCAATTATTATTAAACCGAACTATGAATCAGAATCAATAGGAATTACACAAAAACTCTATTGTTGAAAATATGGAACAGGCAGATATGACACTCAAGCAATTAATGAAGGACTTTGATGGTATTCTAGTAGAGGAATACATTGAAGGGAGAGAAGTAGCTATTACTATTTTTGGAAAAATGAAGGAGAGTTATTTTTTTGAAGAAGTTGAACTTATTTTTTTCCAGAATCTAATGAATTCAAGTATCAGGCTTATACTTCAGAAATTAAACAAAAAAATCGGTATAGAAATCGAAAAAAAGTTGCTATTTAAGCGATAAAGATATTATCAACTTAAAAGCAACTTTATAAGAACTTATCTCCAAATAAATTGATACGAGTAGATGGTCGAATAAAAAATGCAGAATTTTATCTAATAGAGATCAATGCCAACCCTGGGTTGTATCCAAAATCTGTTGTACCTAAAACATTCAACATAAATGGCTATACGTACGATGAAATGATACAAACACTCTTTACTCATCATTTAAATTAAGGGTAGTTTCCACGAAGTTTCATACATTAACTTCATTTCGTAATCATTCTTAATAATATCTTCCTCTATTTTATTTTTTTGTATTCTTCCATTTTTTTCGAGGTTATACATTTTTTTGATAATAATAATAGAGATTGTAGTAAATCTTATCCAAAAAACGCTTAAAAGATGTCTTTGGGAGGAGTTCCTCCAATTCAAGAACAATTGACTGACATTCAAGACTACCTACTCTATCCTTCAAGAGATAATAAACAATTAAATTATTGTAAATAGCAAATCGATCATATTCATCATATGCTGTGACTTTTGCGCCATTAAGTAGCTCTGGTATTGCTTCATCAATATCTCCACTATAAAATTTTATTGTAGCTTCGTTATGAAGAATCATATGATTATATACAAGCGATTCACCGAAATAGTCTCGAGCAGTTATTAAAGATTGTTCGGCACGAGAAACATCTCTGTCTACAGCATATAAGTAAGCTAGATAGATAGCATGAAGTCCTGAAAATTCAGAATCTTGTTCCTTAAAAATTCTCTCCGTAATTGACTGAACAATTTTTATACGGTCAGAAAATTGGCTATAAAAAACATTAGATAATCTGATTAAGTAGGGATATAGTGGATGAGTGTTTTGCGTACTTAATTCCTCAAAAATACGCTTTGCTTCTTCTCGTCTTTCAACTTGTACTAAGTTCATTATTAAAACTAAAGAAAGCTGGAAGTATTGTGATGAGTTTTTATCTAGATTAACTATATTTTTTTCAATATAGTTAATCGAAGCATCAAATTTTTTTCACATCGATTTAGTAATAATGCTTTTGCCAAAAATAACCTTATCAGTATTGTGAGAGATAAAATTAATGAAAGATAGGGATTGTTGATACAAATTAGCATCATAGGCAATTTTTACAAGTGTCAGTATAAAATCTTCATCAATTGTTTTTACATCATGCTGTATCAGATTGAATTTTTCAAAATACGCTACACGACCTTCTTGTGAATCAATTCTTATCAATCTCTCTCGAATTTTTAGGGAGAATAGATTTGAGTTGTAAAAACTGGCGATGAAGTAAATAATGGTCAACTAAAATATCAAGATATTCAGAATTATTAGTCTCATATAACTTTTGATTAATATACTTAACTAACAGAGAGCTTAGAGCTAGTCTTAACTTAGGGAAAAATGTTGTAGAGCTAACAATCATATCTATAAAACTAGGAATCGATAAGGAAGAGTGATTTCGTTCTAGTAGATCTTTATTTACCAGAAAATCAATATTTTTCGAATCAAATTCCCCATATAGTTGGGATAAGATTTCCATCAAATCAACTTGAGCTAACCTATTCTTTGTTAAGGAAAGTAAGATTAAAAGGGCTGTTTGTTTGTCTGATAATTCTGCAACAATTTGTTTAATCGTCTGTAATTTTACTGTCCGATCCAACCGTACTCTCTCATCAAAATCCTTTAAAATTGTGGAGATTTCTGCTAAATCTCCTTTTTCAATACTATCATGTAAAATTGTAAAATCAATTTGCTCATAATGCAATTCCAACTCTTCAGTTAGTTGTTGGATGTAATGAAGAATATGTTCATTAGAAAGTCGATTTAAGTGATAAGTTTTAAGAAAAAAATCTACTACTATTTTTTTGAAATACTGCTCCACTCTGTTATCGTCACACTCAAAAAAATAAACAGGCATTGTTGAGAAGCCACTATTAATTTATTAAATAAATCCAAAGAAGAACGATCAATCTGAGAGGCTTGTGGATACAAAATAGATAATTTTTTTCTGTTTTAGAACATAATTAGCATATTCAAAAAGATTTTCCACTTGAGCTTTTTAGCACAAACGTCTCATATTGAGTAGGTTCTTCTATCAATGAAGGTAAGTCAATCTCTGACACTTCTAGTCCAATATTATTATCTTTAAAAAAATGTTCCAATAAATGCTTTTACCAAATATTGCTGAAATTTTCAGCAATATTTTTAATAGCTTTATCACTAGTCATTTTTTTGGTGTAAAAATTCTTTAAAAATCATCATAACCATAATCGCTACTGAGCTTATCCAATTCTATAACAAATCTTTTAAATGTTGAAAAAAACATTGCTATCATCTAATGGAAGAACTTCTATAAAAGATAAGTTTAGTTTTTTAGATATTTCTTTAATAAATTCGGATTTTCCCTATGCCTGAATCAGCTTTTAATGATATAAACTTGATTCAATCCACGATTCAAATTATTAGTGTAATCTTTTTGTAAATTGCGGAGCTCTTCTTTACGATTGATAAACTTCATGACATTCTCCTACCGATAACTATTTATTATCGCTAGTATATCATAAAAAAATTACTATTTCACTAATTTTTAGAGTGGATGATAAAGAAATAAAAAAAGAATGTTCCAAAGCTATGAAAAATATGTAAGGAATATAATGATAGTGTCACAATAGAGAAATTAAACAAGACCTTTAAATCAGATTTTTGTTATTTAATTGGTTAGAAGGATTCGTCTGTAAGATAAAGTTAGATAGACAATGAGATAAAAGAAAAAGGATAGCTTCTCCGCGATGAGATGTTATCCTTTTTGATTATGA